>OGWA01000001.1_pt1 | contig 49363 bp, 51 predicted proteins | sample 1575901 | NCBI WGS metagenome assembly OGWA01 (sample SAMN07581541, study PRJEB24739) | freshwater metagenome
AGAATGTCCCGCGTGGCTCCACGCTGAAGAAGGCGATCGTTGCACCCGATGGGTATGTCATCGTGGGTGCTGACTTGTCCAACATCGAACTACGTGTCGGCCTCTACTTCGCGGGGCAAATGGACAAGGTGGAAATGCTTGGGCAAGGGCGCGACCTATACCGAGACTTCATTGCGCCGATCTTCGGCGTAGCCTACGAGGATGTGGACGACGACCAACGCTTCATCGGCAAGACTTCACAGCTCTCGCTCATCTACGGCACTGGGCACAAGAAGCTCAGGAACGCCATCAAGATGATGTCAGGAAAGGATATCGGGGAAGACCTCGCGCAGACTCTCGTGAACCGCTATCGCTCTGAGTACACCTACGTAAAGCAGTCATGGTACGAGGGTGAAAAGGTGCTAGAGCACATCATGTCCAACTACATCTTCAGGTTCGGGGATGTTATGCCTCTCGAAGTGGAAGGCCATCGTGGTATAATTCTGCCATCTGGGTTGTACCTACGTTATCCAGATTTACACCGTGTCGAGGAGGATGGCAGACTTGAGTGGCGGTATATGGTGCGCAAGAAACCCGAGCGTATTCACGGCCCCAAGTGCTACCAGAACACCATTCAGGCGTTGGCTCGATGCGTCATGGGTGAAGCTATGGTGCGGATCAACAAGAAGTACCCTGCGGCACTTACCATTCACGATGCGGTCTACTGCGTAGTCCCAGAAGAGGAAGCCGATGAAGCAAGGCGGTTCATCATCACTGAGCTTCGTGTTCCTCCTGAGTGGGCCAAGGGCCTACCCCTCGATGCCGAGGGTGGCTATGGTAGAGATCTCTCATTCAAGATGAAAAAACTGGAAGCATGAAACAACCAGCTTGGTCTTATAGCGCCCTGAAGACGTTTGAGACTTGCCCTCGCAAGTATCAGGCGGAGAAGGTTACAAAGGAAGTGCCCTTCGTGCAGGGAGAGCAAGCCATCTATGGCGAGCAACTGCATAAGGCGGCGGAAGAGTACATCAGAGATGGCACTCCCATTCCAGAACGGTTCAGCTTTATCAAAGGCTACCTCGATCAGCTCGCCTCCTATCCGGGTGAGAAGTTCTGTGAAATGAAACTGGGAGTGAAAAAAGTCGATGGGCGGTTGGAAGCGTGCGATTACTACGATCCTGAAGTTTGGTTTCGAGGTATTGCAGATCTGGTTATTGTCAATGGCACTCGGGCACGCATACTGGATTACAAGACAGGAGAAAGCCGATACGCTGACATACGCCAGCTTGCTCTCATGGCCGCTGCCCTGTTTCTCAAATACCCAGAGATAGAAAAGATCAAAACCATGCTACTCTTTGTAGTAAAGAAAGATCACAGAAAGCAGGACTTTTCGGCTGAGTACGGGCTGAGCATCTTCTCTGAACTGCATGGGCTTCTCTCCGCATTGGAGGAGGCGTACAAGTCAGATGTATGGAACCCCCGTCCGAATGGCCTCTGCCGCCGCTACTGTAGCGTTTCAGATTGCCCACACAACGGGGGGTACTAATGCGCCGAACAATGCTTGGTAAAAATAACCCCGCCTATACTCATGGGCACACAGAGGGCTCATTCTCTCCTGAATACCATTCATGGGCGGCTATGTGGCAACGGTGCACTAATCCTAATAGAGATTATTGGCATTGCTACGGGGGTAGGGGTATTGCAGTCTGCGCACGGTGGCAATCCTTTGAGTTGTTTATCGCGGATATGGGGCCACGCCCCGCCGGAACATCCCTAGATCGCATAGATACTGACGGTGACTATACGCCTGAAAACTGCCGTTGGTCGTCAGCCTCTGAGCAGATGCGTAACCGCAGGAAAAAGACTGACAGCTATAGACAAGATATCCTTTGCCTTATCATGTTAGGTTATGGTACTACAATGGAATTGTCTTCCTATATGGGGTTGCACCCTGAATGTGTTAAAAAAGAGCTGCGTAAGTTGCGTAAGGTTGGGGTAATTAGTACCACGAGAGTACCTTCCCGTCTCAATAGCAGAGGACGTACTTTGCACTGCGCATATACAGGAGAATGAGATGCCACGAAACTACAAGCAGGAATGGCAGACTGAGAAGGCCCGTCAAAAGAAGAACGGTGGTGTGCTCGAAGCAAAGCTAGAGCGTCAGCGTGCTCGGCGCAAGCTGGACAAGGATGGTGTGGATCGCAAGGGCAAGGACATTGCCCACAGGAAAGCGCTCTCCAAGGGTGGGTCCAACAAGACGGGATACTTCCTAGAATCTCCCAGTGCCAACCGTAGTTTCAAGCGGAACAGTGATGGTTCCATGAAAGGCAAATACGATAGACCTGAGAAAAAATGAGAGTAGCGACTAGAGCAGTAAAGGACATTGCACGCGAGTCAGGCTTTCCTGAAGAGATGATCGAGCGTCATGTAGACGCTATGGTTCAGTTTACCTTCAAGATCGCCGCTCGTGAGCGCAAGTTCAACCTGACCAAGTTGAAGGCATGGTACTTCAACAAGAACCCTAATAAGCCAACTTTGTTCGAGGTCTTTGACGGCGAAGACTACGACCTGCTTTAATGTTCGATAGGCACCTGCCACGGCCTTAACGTGGTTGCTTCAAGAGGTACACATGGAAATCGTAGAGGACCGCGCACTCATCGTGCGCACCCGTAATCCCGAGAAGATCACTGAGGTGATCCCGAAGTCTGCGGTAATGAAAGAAGTCACCCTGCCTAACGGTAAGGGGTATGAAGTCGCGGTCAAATGGAACCTACCTAATACAAAGATCCTACGGAATCTGGGCTTCAAGAAAGCACCTGCTCCGATCGTGCGTCAATATGACTGGCCGGGGCGATTCAAACCATTCGACCATCAGAAAGAAACCGCCGCATTCCTCACCCTGCATCGCAGGGCGTTCTGTTGGAACGAGCAGGGGCTAGGCAAAACCATGTCCGTCATCTGGGCGGCTGACTATCTCATGCGCCTTGGGCTCATTCGTCGGGTGCTAGTGATCTGCCCTCTATCCATCATGGACTCAGCGTGGCGTGCGGATCTGTTCAAGACCGTCATGAAGCGTAGGGTAGACATTGCTCATGGCTCGAAGGATAAACGCGTCAAGGTAATCAACTCCAATGCTGAGTTCGTCATCATTAACTACGATGGTGTGGAGTCGGTGCGTAGCGAGTTGGCTGTGGGTGGTTTCGACCTCATAGTTCTCGATGAGGCCAACTACATCAAGACAGCGACGACCAAGCGTTGGAAGATGATCAATAGCCTGATCGGCCCAGACACATGGTTGTGGATGCTGACTGGCACACCTGCGGCGCAGAGCCCTCTCGATGCCTATGGCCTCGCCAAGATGATGAACCCCAAGAGCGTACCGCAGTTCGTAGGGCTGTTCCGTGATCGAGTCATGCTGAAGATCAGCACGTTCAAGTACATCCCCAAACCCGAGGCTCAGCAGGTAGTGCATGAAGTGCTTCAGCCTGCCATTCGCTTCACCAAGGAGGAGTGCCTCGATCTACCTGAGCTTCTCTACTCTGAGCGTGACACGCCCCTCACTCCACAACAGGAGAAATACTACAAGCTGTTGAAAAAGGAGATGCTGATCCAAGTCGCGAGTGCAGATATCACAGCGTTCAATGCGGCAGTCGGCATGAACAAACTCCTACAGATCAGTTCGGGTGCGGTGTATTCGGATAGCGGAGAGGTTGTCGAGTTCGACTGTAAGAATAAGTTAGCTGAACTTCTCGAGGTCGTGCAGGAGAGTAGTCACAAGGTGCTGATCTTCTGTAATTTCAGGCACTCGATTGATATGGTGCAGAACTTCCTCAACCAACACGGCATCACCAATGATGCAATACACGGCGGGGTGTCAGCCAAACGCAGGGCAGAGATTTTCAATGCCTTCCAGACTACGCCCAACCCGCACGTTCTAGTCATTCAGCCTCAATCAGCCGCGCATGGTGTGACCCTGACAGCGGCCAATACGATCATCTGGTTCGGGCCTGTGACCTCAGCAGAAATCTGGCTCCAAGCTAACGCACGTGTACACCGGGCGGGGCAGAGAAATCCCTGCCTTGTCGTGAAGCTTGTCAGTTCCGAAGTGGAGCGCAAGCTGTATAAGGCGCTAGAGGAGAGAACTCTAGCCCAAGAAACCCTGTTGGATATGTACAAAGAAGTTCTAGATATTGCTTGACACCATCAGACAGGCATGTATAATGACCATACGCCGTTAATGTAGCGGTTGATTTAGGAGTGAACCATGAGCGAAGTAACAGCAGATAAGCTGATCAGTGCGTACATCAAGATACGTAACGCGCGTCAGAAGCTGACGCAGGAATTCGAGTCGGCAGATGCCGAGCTCAAGAGCAAGCAGGAAAAGGTAAGCGAGATGCTCCTTGAGATTTGCAAGGACATGGGTGCGGATAGCATCAAGACCCAGTTCGGTACGGCTACTCGCCGCCTGAACATTCGGTACAAGACCACCGATTGGGACTCCATGTACAAGTTCATCAAGGAGCACGATGCCTACCACCTGCTGGAACAGCGCATCCATCAGACCAACATGAAGAATCTGTTGGAGGAGAATCCTGAGATGGTTCCTATGGGGCTGTCGAGTGACAGTGAGTATGTAATTAGCGTGAGGAAAAAGTAGTGGAAGAATTTGATGACATTGACGATGAATTTTTCGAGTCTTATGATCCTCCCCCTACGGAGGAAAATGTACTGACCACCGCTGAGGTTATGGCGGAGCTCGGAGTGTCCCGAGCAACCCTCTACAACTGGCGAAAGCGGGGGATTTTGACAGCCTACCGAGTGGGCTTTAACCAACAAGTGCGCTACAAGCGAGCGGATGTGCTCGCTCTTGCAGAACAAGCATCTACACTAAAGAGGATTTGAACATGGCCGAACTGACCCTTTTCCGTAACCAAAAAGCTGTTGTACCTAACCATGTCCGTAACAATACGGACGAGCTGACCAAGCGGATGCTTGGCTCAACTTCAGGTAACAAGCGCATCTCCATCCGTGGCAACGTCTTCCGCATGATCGTGGATGGGCAGGAAGTGACCAAGAGCGATGACCGCTCTATGGATATCGTGATCGTCAACGCCGCCGAGAAGGTGAGCCGTACGTACTACGATGGTGTCTACAAGGAAGGCGAAGTCACACAACCCACCTGCTTCTCGAACGATGGCACCAAGCCTGACGCACGTGCGGCTAACCCGCAGTCTAGTACCTGTGCTAACTGCCCGATGAATGCCAAGGGCTCAGGTCAGGGTACGTCACGTGCCTGCCGCTTCAGTCAGCGTCTCGCTGTGGTTCTGGCGAATAACAGCCAAGACCCGGAAGCCCTCACCGCCAATCTTGATAACTCTGATGTGTATCAGCTTGTCCTGCCTTCGCAGTCTGTATTCGGTGACCCGGTAAATGGCATGATGCCGTTCCGCGCTTATCTCAAGTTCCTCTATGGTCACGGCGCAGGTGTGCGTAACGTCATCACTGAGATGAAGTTCGATACGTCTTCAGCTACTCCGAAGCTGGTCTTCCGTCCTGTGGACTACCTGACTGATGAACAGTACGCGATCGTATTGGAGAAGGGGCAAGGTGAAGATGCACTGAACGCCATCAGCTACACTCCGGCGGCGATCGACGCACGCAAGACTGAAGAGCCCAAGATGCCTCCGCGTCCGGCTCCCGCGGCGATTGCTCCTCCGGCTGAAGAAGCTGAAGTAGCTGAGCCTGTTGTGAAAGAGAAGAAGACCGCGGCTCCTGCGCCCAAGGCAGGTGAGCAAGACCTCTCGTCAATTCTCGCAGAATGGGGTGACGATGATTGATCATTGAAGATAGTTTTTACATTGAGGGCGGTTCGCCGCCCTCTCTTTATCTTCATGAGGTCTTATGCACACAACAATGCCGTCCCAAGCTCTTTTACAAGAGCTATTTTTCTATGACCCAGTAACAGGGCACCTCATCAATAAAAAGCCTCGGGCGGGCGTAACGCGCAACAGTAGAGCGGGTTCTACGGATACGCACGGGTATCGCCAAGTAAAGATAAACGGAGTTCTGTATTTGGAGCACCGCCTTATTTGGGTAATGCAGTACGGAAAAGAACCTTCATGCCAGCTTGATCACATAAACAGGGTGAGAGACGACAATAGACTAGAAAACCTACGTTTAGCACCCAACAACGAAGTGGATAATGCCCAGAATATGGGGTTGCGCGTAAACAATACGTCTGGTGTAAGAGGAGTCTCATGGATTCGCCGTCTTAATAAATGGCAGGTACAGATCCAAACAGGCAGAAAGAAACAACATGTGGGGATGTATGAATGCCTGCTTGATGCTATAGCCGCTAGATTAGCGGCTGAGCGGAGGTACTTTTCTTATCTAACCCAATAGTTCAGGCGGCGTTATGTCAAGGAGTGAGTTTTTCCGTCTGGTGTTAGCCCCAACCGGACATGTTTGCATCATGGGGCTGATGAGCGATAGCTCACAACCGCCCAAACAGAGTTTTCATGTTTCCGTAGAAGAAGCAGAGGACACGATCAACGCTCTAGTGGATGCGGGGCGTGAGGTCTATTTTGGGTGTGCTACATTCAAAGACCCGACAGGCAAGCGTAGCGCGAAGAACGCCGAGGGTTATAAATCTTTTTACATGGATATCGACTGCGGCCCCGGTAAGCCGTACGAGAATCAGAAGGCGGGGATGCTTGCCCTGCAGCAATTTCTAGAGGACACGCGCCTCCCGTTACCCACCATCGTCAACTCAGGGCGTGGACTCCACCTGTACTGGGCGCTCGAAGAAGCGCTGACCTACAATGAATGGAAGCCAGTAGCTGATGCGCTGAAGCGCACATGCGACAACTACAGCTTCGAGGCCGATCCCGTGGTCACGGCTGATGGTGCGCGTATCCTGCGCGTACCCGGCACTTTGAATAACAAAGACCGCGCGAACTCCAAGGAAGTCAAGATCATCAAGCTCTCTGAGCCTGTCAATCTATCCCAGTTCAAACTGTTGGTAGGGCTCGTAGAAGCGCGGGAAATGTCCGGGCGCGATGAGGCCATCATGAAGGCCGTCGTAGATAAGGATATCGAGGCCAAGTTCTCGAAGATCGTAAAGAAAAGCCTGACCTACGAAGATGTAATCGAGACCGTTACCGATAAAGACGGGAAGCAAGTCAAGCAGAAGGTTTCCCGTAGCATGGGGTGCGAACAGATCGCTATGGCCGCTCGTGATCATGAGGGTACTCCAGAGCCCGTTTGGCGCAGTGTACTATCTATCGCTAGACGGTGTGTAGACTGGGAGACTGCGATCCACAAGATCTCTAACCAGCACCCTGCCTATGACCCGGAAGATACGGTAGCCAAAGCAGAAGGCACACTCGAAGCTTTCCCTCACAAGTGCAGTACCTTTCAGGCGCACCAAGGCCGCGCCGCTATATGCCTAGCCTGCCCCCTGCGGGGTAAGATCAACAGCCCGATCGCTCTGGGGATCATCATCACCCCTGCGACTGCCACGGACAATCTGAAGGAACAGATTTGGCATAAGGGCCTCAAGGAGTATGTAGATGTAGAGATCCCTCTAGCCTACCCCAAGCCGTGGCTTCGCCCAAAGAATGGCGGCGTAGCGATCAAGGGCAAGCTAGGTAAAAGCAAGGATGAGGACGGTGAAGAGACGGGGGACGAAGACCTCGATGAAACTCTGATCTATCCCTATGACCTGTGGGTACAGAAGCGTATCAATGATCCTGAGCGGGACGAGATGATTCAGATAGCACACATCCTGCCGAAAGACGGCATGGATGAATTCACCGCGGCGCTGAGTCAGATCACCAAGAAAGATAAATGTCAGGAGATCCTGTCGAGCAAGGGTGTAGCTGAAATCGATCGGCGCATGGACCTGATTCGGCGGTATATCAATGACTGGGTTCGATTCCTGCAAGAGCAGGACAAAGCGGAGCAAGCGCGTATGCAGTTCGGATGGCACGACAACGACACACGGTTCGTCATCGGAGGGCGAGAGATCACCAACCAAGGCACTGTGGTCTACAGCCCACCCTCATCAGCCACTAAGGAGATCGCGCCCATATACCGATCAGAGGGCCGACTGGACGCATGGAAGCAAGTTATCAACACGTACAACAAGGCGGGTAACGAGGCACGTGCTCTGGCTGTATTCATGAGCTTCGGTTCTGCCCTGTACAAGTTCGCAGGGCTCGGCAGTATGATCACGCACCTGACCAATACAGCATCAGGTGTAGGTAAGTCCACAGCCCAGATGGCGGCGAATAGTGTCTGGGGGCATCCGCAGGAAGCCCTGCTCAATGAGAATGACACACCCCTCTCACGTGAGAGCCGTATCGGCGTGCTGAACCACATCATCATGACCGTGGATGAAATCACCAACATCGAGCCAGAGCAGGCCAGTGACTTCGTGTTCCGCATCTCCTTCAACAGAGGACGTAACCGTATGCAGGCGCAAGTCAACGCAGAGCGTAAGAACAACACCTCATGGGCTACGATGGTGCTGACCTCTGGTAACAACAGCCTTTACGATACGATCAAGTCATTCAAGGCATCATCGGATGGCGAACGCTATCGTATCCTCGAGATCGAGATTCAGAAGGATGAGTCACTGACGAAGGAAGAATCGGACTACCTATTCAACCATCTGCTTCTGGGCAACTATGGTCTGGCAGGTGAGGAGTTCATGAAGTTCGTCGTGCCCAACCTAGAGACAGTCCTCCTGCGTAGGAATGAGATCAAGACCCGCTTCGACCGTGAGGCAGGATTCAGCCAAGAGCATCGGTTCTACTCAGCGGCACTCTCCTGTGCCTTCACTGGGGCTGAGATCGCCAAGCAGTTGGGTCTGCATGACATTGATATAGAGCGCGTATGGAACTGGGCCTTGGGCCAAGTGAAGGAGACGAAGGAAGTCATCCTGCAAGAATCGAGCAATAACACCTACGAAGTCATCGGTGAGTTCATCAATGAGCACCATAGGAACATTGTGGTCGTAGGGGGCAACCTAGACCCTGTGGACGGCGTACTTGCCGCGACTGTGCCGCCTCAGTTGGCTACAGGCGAGCTGATCGGAAGGTTCGAGCCAGACACCAAGATCCTCTATATCGCATCGAACGTGCTCAGGAATTGGTGTAGCGCAAGGCGCTTACCCTATGGGCCCTTTATCAACGGCCTGAGAGACTCGCAGGTAATCATGCGGGACGAGCGGTGCCAGCTAGGAAAAGGCACCAAGCTACCGGGTGGGGCGGTCCTTGCCCATTGTTTCGACACTATGTTGCTCGGCCTTAATGAGAATAGCTTGCAAGAACATTGACAGTCTAAAACCGACTGCCTAGACTACGGCGGTCGGTTCATTGTTCATTCCCCCCTGACAGCCCCGCGCCTCACTCCCGCGGGGCTTTTTTTGTCTATTCTTCAATATCGCCTATGTCCTGCTTGAAGGTGCCGATTTGGCGTTCAAGGTCTTCAGGGGACACAGAGATCTTCCAAGACTTCTCTACGTCATCCTTGAACTGTTTGTCCTGCATCAGACCCTTGGAGAGCTCTTCGACAGCAGTCCTTGCCAGCTCATTACGATCCTTGATGCGATCCCAGTAAAGCTTACGCTTTTGCGCGGTGTTTAGATCCTGCCGCTTGTCGAGCTGTTCGATAGCCTTTTCCAGAGCAGAGATCTTAGACCGATACTTCGCCGCTACCTTAGCCATGCGGTAGCGTTGCATGACCACAGGATCATTACGAAGCTCTTCAAACCGCTCAACAGAGTCATCTCTTTCGCCATGTGCGGCGGCATTCACCGACTTCAGCGTTTCATACAAAGGCTTAGTCATATCGTAGAAGCGCGGCGTAGCAGAGATGTTTCTCGGGTTGCTGTAGAACGCCTTGGCTCCGGGGTAGACTTCCGTGAAGTCCTTGTTGAAAGGCAACTCGAAAAGGCCCCGCTTGCCTGTATACGCATCGTGGAGCATAGCCGCAGCCAGCGCAGAGTTATCGTACATTGTGGTGAAATATGCGCGCATCACGCTATCAAACTTGTCTGGTGAGAAGTCTTCAGCCAACCCGTATTTTTTGAGCTGATCACGCAGTGCCTTGCCAAAGATAGTTGCTCTCTTGTCCCGATCTTCCGGCAGGAGTAGTTGTTCCTGCGGGCTTTCAATGGGGAGGCCACTATGCAGTTCGGTGTTCGTTTGAAGCTGTAACCAGCCACGCACCGCGATGCTGACAGGATCGGCCAGACCCGGAGGGAGCAGAGTGTCAATCGCCATACCGTGGAATGCTTTACTTGCTTCAGGCTTGTCACTTACACCCATTAGCATACGCGTCGCGAGTTCGGGGACAAATTTGAACCAGAAACCAATTTCCTGTGGGATCGGGATCTTGATTGCGCGTCCCTCATCATCAAACCCAGCGATAAGGTTCTTCGACCATTCGCCAATAGGGAGATCCCGGTACCGCCTGTCCTGTATGTTAGCCAGAGTGATAGCTACCACAGCACTGGATGCGATCGTAGCGCCAGCGATAAACCGATCACGTTGCGCCTTACCCTCCTTGCTATCCTTACCATGTCCTGTTGCGGCACGAAGCATCTTATCCAGACCTACAAAGTGCGCGTGCAGGAAGGGCGTCTGCTTACCTGCCATACGAATAAGCTGGCTAGAACCCTTGGCGGCAAAGTCAGCGAAGTCTCGAGCTTTGACGGCGGCGATATCGTTGATTACCTGCGGGTCAGTGATACCTTGCTTAGCTGCTTCCTTCTTAGCCGCTTCGTAGACAATCGTACGAGTAGCATCGTCGAAAGAAGAATGGATCTTGTCGATGTACTGGAGCCACTTGCTGTATTTAGGTGAGTCACCCATAGCCCGAGCAAAGCGGTGCATATTCGCGTCCATGTTCGCAAGACCACTGATACCGTAGTACTGCAGATCCTTGGCCGACTTGTCGAGCCCTGCGATACGTTTACCGAGCTGATACAGCGCGTCAACAGGAGTTACAGGACCAAGCGCGCCCTTGGCTGTGGTAGTCAGCGTAGCGGCAAGTGGATCATGGATCATCGTCCTGTAGTAATAGGCCGGGTTTAGGAACAGAGCTGTACGACGAATCACGTTCGCGGGCACGGCAACCAAGTCAAGGAACGGGTTGCTGTACATATTCGCCATAGTGAGTGAGCGGAACGCTTCTTCGTCTTTCACTTTGTACAGGAAGTCTTTACCTGCGGCACGTGCCTTCACGGCATCCTTGCCCTTGTATGTGGGCGATACGCGCTCTGCAAGTCCTACCTTCTCTAGCTGTTGGAAGGCTCTATACTTGACGTTGTTCATCATGGAGTTGGTGAGCATCGACGTATAATGCTGAGACATGCTCTCGAAGACATTGACCGGGAACGCACTGGATGCACCCGTCTTACCAAAGAGCTTACCTACAGTCTTAGGACCACCACCGGGGAAAGCTGGAGCCTCGCCGCGCTCTGCCAGAATGTCTTCCATAGGTTTGTACATAGGAATGTACGAAGGACGCTGAGACCACTCCTCATACTTTTCAGGTGTGATCCAGTTGGTATCTCGCGCAAACCGTAGAAGCTCTTGGTTGGTTTCACCCCAACGGTCCAGAATATCCTGAGCACCCGGCACACGTTGCAGTTCTTCATTGGCCCAACGGATATCCTCACGCGTAACATTACGTTCGCGACCAATACCGCGCTCTTGGTTGGAGATAAGTTCCTTCAACCTGCTCATCTCAGTTTGCGCGTCAGCTCGACGGAGGGTAGCTTCGGGTAACTGCTCCATAGCACGGAGCTTGGTCTTAGCCTCTTCGTACTCCTGCAGTTCCTGTTCACCCATCTTGATGCGGAAGATATCGCCCATGACTTCGAGCGGTGCCTTCTTCTTTCCGTCGTATGAGACTTTCAGAGGGAGCTTGGCCGCGTCTGCCATGATCCGATCAAGGTTAGTCCGTGTGGTAGGTTGGATACGTACAAGACCCGTCTTGGGTTCGACAACAGGCACACCGTTAAAGAGTCCTTCCAGAGATAGCTGGTAGGCGCTGTCATGTTGGTTCCGCAGATAATCCACGCGAATGCCCGTATCAGGATCGTACGTGGGTTCTGATTCAAGTGCTTTAGTCAGGCCCGCAGATTCGGCAATCACACGCCGCCGGAACTTGGCGTACTCCTCAGACATAATGCTGGGGTCACCGATAGCCATAGCCGCCCGCTTCAGAGTGTTAGCAACCGTCTTCAGCGTAGAACTACGATCGACCTTAGTGAGCGGAGGACGTTCTCTTTCTTCTTCAGGAGTGCGCGTCTCCATGCGCTCCCCTTCGACTGCAGGGCGCGCTACCTTAGCTCGGAGGACTTCATCAGCCATGACCGCAAAGTCATCACCTCGCAACCACTTTTCACTACCTGAGATTTTGTAGGCGTTACGGCGCACCCAAGACATAAACCGCTTGACGATAGGTAGAGAAGGCTTGTTCTGCACCAGATATGCAAGTGCTTCGTGCGTTACATCCGCTTCCTTGGTTCCTTTAGGTACACGATTGAATGCTTCGACTACATCCTTAGCCCCTCTGTCGCGTAGGGCCTCTATTTGGCGCAAGAAACTTTGGAACTCTTGATCTGTAGCACCTAGTCTTTTGAGGTGAGTGGCAACCTCGTGGCGCATCAAGCCGTGAATATCTTCGCCTTTGGTTATATTGTCTGCGATAAGAACAGCGCGCTTGTTTTTAGGATCGAAGAATCCCTGTGTCTTTTCATCGACACCTTCCTTCTCTCTGGTTGAGACTTCGACCTGCGGAATGTCTTTGCCGTATAGCTTGGTCAGTTCCTCTTGGAGCGACTCCGGCGTATGCAAGTCGCCTTTACTCTCCTTTTTCGCGAATAGGGGTATACCTCTCTCTACAGCTGCGCGCAGTTCAGGGGTGATCCTGAATGACAGCTGCTTATCTCCCTGTTCCGTCTCGGAGATATCGGGGTGTTCGACGCGTTCTAGTTCTATAGTAGTACCGCTCCCTTTCAGCAAGTTGCTCAGTACTTTGTTAAGCACTTTAGGGATGGTGTGATCATAGTGCCGTATAAGCCCTTCGCCCCCGATGTAAGTGGGGCGTGATAGTGTGCGCACACCATCGATAGGCTCTTGCGCTAATAAAGCCTCAGCCGTTTTTGGGCTTGTCGCAGCAGCGATATTTTCTGGTTTAACTTCTTTCTCGTATTCCAGAATGTTGTTGTAATCCGCTGCAGCAGAGCCGGGTTTGTAGCCGCGTAAAGTTTTACCATCATAAGTTAAGTGGGAAACAAGCCTACGCTCACCCCAACGCTTAGCTACCTGTCGGCCATTGATAAAAGTAACCCGGTCATGCCCGGAGGCAACGGCATGTTGGATAATCTTTTTTACACCTAATGCAACCCAACTTTCGTTGTCGCCAATGAAAGGCGCTCTAGGTAGCTTGGCTACGCCCGTAACGTGCAGCTTCTGTTCCGCCCGCAAGTCGCGTATTTGAGCATCTATGGCCTCAGTTTTTTCCGTGTGCGCGTCAGATAACTCCTTAAATTTTTCATAATGTCTATTGCGTTCTGCGGTTCTTTGCTCGCTTAATTCCGCGCGTTCGGCATAAGGCATACCCTCCCGTATCTGATCTCTGATACGGGCATCCGCTAGCTCATGCCGCCGCTGTTCCTTACTATGCGCTGCGTACCATTCATCGTAGACTGCGTTACGCTCATCCTGTAAGCGGCTAAGTTTCTCCCGGATAACGCTGATAGGACGCGGAGCTTTTTCTCCCTTAGCCACAAACCCCCGCTTCTGCCCCTGCTGCCCCCAGTCAGATTGCAGTTCTTCTACAAAAAAAGTTTTACCTTTTTCTGCCGGATCATGGGACGCTCTAGTATTGCCTCGCACAAAAGCGAGAACATCAGGGTCGTCGAAATGTATTGGCTCTACAAATTTAGCGTCTTCACCTTTTTCCTGCGGCAACTTGAGCAACAGCTCACGATAGTCCTTACCACCTCTATATGTGAACCGCCTATGTTGTGCTGCACGAGGTAAGCTAAGTACGATGTTGTCTTCTACTGTGTTACGCCTTGCTATTAAATTATCGTATAACTCCGAACCTTCTTTAAGCGCTTTGTTAGTTTCGTCGATCTTATCTAATAGCTCGTCATGCTTCGCCTCACGTGCATCGTGACCCAACGGGGAGATGTTCTGTGTGTAGGCAATGTCTTCGTATTCTTTAGTGAGTGCGGCAAGTTCGGCCCTACCCTGTTCTAGATAATGGGCAACTTCTCCAGCTAGGTTATGCAGCCTAGCGTACTCCGGGTGCTGCATCAGCGCCTCGTGGCGCTCTTCTGGTTCTTCAGGCAAACTTTCATCAACGAGCTGTTCTTCTTCAAGCCCCACACCAAATTTTTTCATGTGATGCAGGAGCTCGCTCTTTTCTATCGGCATATCACCAATAAGGTCGAGAAAATCATTCATTCCAGAATGTTCAAGCTCGTCTTTTTTTACACCCTCCTGCCCGGAGAGCCAGCCTTTCCACTGTCTCCCCGATTGTTTCTTAATATTAGTGCCTTGTAATACCTTTTCTACGGGCGAATACCACCAAGGTCTTTCCTCTTCGTCAGCTTTTTTGCTGAAGAACAGCTCACCCGGATCTCCATCTTCGTCAGGTTCGGCGTATTCGTCACTTTCGATCTGGCGGATTAAGGCTTCATCTTCCTGTTGCTGCTTGCTCTTACGTTGTGCTTCAAAAGCTTTCTTCCATGCCTCCGCGCCTTCTGGGGTACCCTTCTCAGGCACAGCTACTTTACCCGGCGTTTGAATTTCGCCCGGAGCGCCTGTGAGCTCAGTCACTTTTTCGGGTACTAGCGTGACTTCGGCGCGCTTAGTAAGGAAGGCTTCCAGTTTGCCGTTTTCCGCTGCTTCCACAGCGTCATAGATGTACTCGGTGCCTGCTTCACCCATAGTCAAAGCGCGCTTACGAATTTCTATAGCTTGTTGCGGCGTGAGGTGCCCCTCATCAACAGCATCGGCTAAATCCTCTCTAGCATCGCGCATTTCATATTGGGTGAATGCCTGCGCACGCTGACGTTCAAGCTCCGGTGCCGCGGCTTTGTGAGCGTCGAGTAGCAACGTGAGCTCGTCTACTTTACGTTGGTTATCAGGTGTAAATGCAGTGGCTCCGCGCTCAATGTTATGCGCTAAAGCCGCTTTTTCGTGCTCTAAAGCTGTTTCTAACTCTTGTAGGTGAGTTTCATACCCTCGACTACCGAGCCCTTGATCTGGGTTAGCGGCGTAATACTCAATGATTTCTTGCGCCTTTTTCTGTACGGCTAGCGCTTTATCTTCTTCCGGGGCTTTGACTTCAAGAGCTTGCTCCCCTTGTCCGCTTGGTTCCACTCCTTTGCCACTGATTGTTTGATCCCCACCTTCTTCGCGAAGGATGGGTTGTGCGCCGCTGCCGCCATCAGGCGCGCCTGTTTCGGGGATTTGCTCGGCACTGGGGACCTCCTTCGGTTTGATAGCGTCGAAATGATTAGAGAGGGCAGCGAGCTTTTCAGGTTCAATCTGCACACGTGTTTTATTCAGCTCATCAGAGATTGCCTCGATGTGCTCTGGGTTATTCATGTCCAGCTTGGCGAGGCGCTTGGTGAGCGCGGCATTAGGCTTGAGCCCAAGGGCTTCTACAGGCCAAGGAGCGGCTGGAGCTTCGGGTGTAACAGGCTCAACCGGAGCAGGAGCTTCGGGTGTAGCGGGAGCTTCGGGTGTAGCGGCTTCCACAGGCCAAGGGAACGTCTCTGCTGACGGAGGAATGCCTGTAGGCGCAGGAGGAGCTTTCTTCTGTGCGGTGCCGCGCAAGGCGCGCAGGCGCTTGTTCGCTTCCAATAGAGCCGCTTCGATCGGTGCCGCTACTTCAGGGTTACGGCGAGCGACTTCACTCTGCATCTTGTCTTTATGATGAGCAATGAAGCTCTTCAACCCTTCGACCGTATTCGGGTACCCATCACCCACAGGGTGCCAGTCCACAGGCTGCAGAAGATTAACCTCACCTGTAGGCGGGGCAGGTTCAGCGGGAGCAGGGACTTCTATATGCTCAGCACCCTGCGCTTGGTCGCGCTCTTGCCCTTCCGTACGCATCTCGGGCCATACACGCTCCGCGTTCTCACGATTGATATCCTCAACCTGCTGTTGTAAGCGTTGCGTATCCCGGTAATCGCGCGCTGCTGCTTCATTAAAACCTGCACGTGCTTCGGTAGTAGCAGCACGACCGTGAAGAATGCTCATAGGCGCGCTGATTATCGCGGCGTCCTTCGCCATCTGACCAACGTCTTCAAGGGAGAGCTGAGGCTGACCCAACATGTGCCGAGTGACTGCCTCGGTGCCTGCCATAGCGGCAGTACCACCTGCTACGCCTGTGCCGTAACTTTTAATGATGTTGCCTGCGATCGAACCTACAGCTTTCTGGGCAGCTTCGACACCTTCCTTTTCATAGATGTCAACGATCGTTTTGGCAGACGGAGCCAGCACTCCGATAGGGATGCCTTTCGTAATAAAGTTAGGTGCGAGCTGGAAGATAGCCGTGCTGATCGCAGCACCTGCATACTTTTCTGGTAGGGAGAGGGCTACACCCTCTTCTTCAGCGCGGCGAGAAAGATCACCATAGAGCTGAGCGAACGTCAGACCTGTACTAGCAGTCTTCCCTATTTTGCCCGCCATGCCGAGAACACTTGGCGCTCCCCACTCACCCGCAAACCCACCAAGAACATCGCCCGCGTGCGTGAGCTGTGCCTTAGCATAGGGTAGGAAACCTTTCTGTTTCGCCTCAGCAATCTCGATATCAGAGATGGGCTGGTGCAGTTCCTTCGCTTTAGCCTCAACAGGCTGAGTGATTTCCTTAATCGTCTGAGCTACGCCCGGAGCAAACGGCTGCGCGCTTTCAGAAGCAAAGCGGCCTACACTACCGATCTCTCGAGCAAAGCCCGCACCTAGCGCGGGGACAAACCCCTGCCTTTCAGGATCACGCGGTTGGGCGGCAAGTGCTGCGGCCTCTTCTTGACTCTTCGCCTCCGCCGCCTGTGACGGGGTCAGGGCATATTTGTACGCCCGTGGGATTTCTTCGATCGAAGCACGATCGAGTTGGTTCTCAGCATTGAGAACTTCAGAGATGGGGTCGAACGCTTCATAGCGCGGCTGGCGCTGCGCTTGCTTAAATTCAGGAGCTACAGGCTCGCGTGCGGCAGCGTGCCCCTGCGGGATCGGCTTATGCTGCGGATGCTGTGCTCCTTGCTGAGCCTCGAACGCCGCGATAGCCTGTTCGTCAGAGTGATCTTTATAGGCGTAGACGTACCCGCCATTAGGCAACGGTACAGGACGATAGCCCGGAGGAATAGCTGGTGAAGAAGGAGCTTGAGGTTCCGCTGCGTAGCTATCTCCCCCGCCGTAGATTTGCCCTAACCCAGAATCGTCAGCGGGTATTGATTGGCCTGCAAGAAGGTTAGCCAATCCGTATTCTTCAGCCATGTTCTATCCTCTAACGTCCTAGGGGGCCTCCGATAAAGCCGAAAGCCTGCAGGGGATTATACGGTGCAGGGTTGACACCCTTCAATGCCGAAGGAGCACGGGCCATTTCAGCATCAACCTGCCGTTCAGCTTCTAGTCGAATGCGGTCTGTACTCCATGCTTCCTGCAATGCTCGGGGAGAATCCTTGATCAGCTGCGCCGCTTTTTCAATACGCTGGCTACGTTCGTTAGGATCGACAACATTACCCGCCCCACCGCGCCCAGATAGAATGGCGGCAACCTGCAGATCAGTGAAGCCTTTCTGGCGTAGCTTATCCATCTCGAGCTCACGCTGACGCTGTGCTTTAAGCGTAGCAGCCTGTTGCGCAAGTATATTGCTAACTGCAGAACGTCGATCGGCGTGTGCTTCTTTCTCAGTAGCCAACTGCAACTGCAGTGCCTGTTTCTGTAGGTCTGCTTCTTCCTTAGCACCCTGCTGGTATCCAGCAAAACCACCGATGAGCCCTTGGCCTATAGCCTGCCCTGCGTACGGAGTCTGCGCACTGAGAAGGTTACCAATACCCGAAGCAAGAGCACCGACCCATTTATCATGCGTAGCTCTCTCCTGCATCTTGTCCAGTTTACTCAGAAGGTCAGGAGATACAGAATAAGAAGGACCATAAACGTCCAGCAGCTCATTGGTAGCGTTCTTGATCGCGTCATTAGCTGACTTTTTCTGCGCGCGGGCCGCAGAACTACCCGGCGCTGGAGTGTGAATATCTTCACCATCTTGTGGTGCGCTCTTAGTTTTAGGTACGGCGTTCTTAGCTTCTAAATGAGGATTCGTTACCGCGCCCGTTTCGTTTTCTAGTTCTTTATCAGCTTTAGCAAGAGCGGCGTCTTCCTCTTCTTCCTCTTCTTCAGGATATAGCGCGGTACCTAATTCAGCGTAGCTACCGTCCAATCCGCTAAACCCACGTACCTCACCACCTTGGGCAAGTGCCACTAGGCCACCCATCGCTGCACCGGGAGGCGGAGGTGTATTTTCAGGAGCAGCGCCAATACCTGCGTTGCGCATAGGGTCCTGCATCGCCGCATCTTGTAGGGCATATTGGTTTGCTCCTGCCGCGGCGATACCCCCTTGCATGGGCGCTGGTTGCGCTTGCGCGCTTTGCAGAAGCTGCTGGATCTGCTTCTGGTATACCGTTTGTTGTGGCGCTTGAGCTTGTCCTGAGCGAAGCTGTTGCTGATAGTTAGTCGCCATAGCTAGAGCTGTAGCTTCCGGGCTCTGTGGGTTCTGCTGAACAGCTTGAGATACTTGCGCTAATTGTTGTGGTGAAGCGCCTTTCAGGAAGTCAAAAATTTGTGTGACTTGCTGATTGTATGAGTCATCCATAATTGCTGCGGTCATTATGCCCACCCTCTGGAAGCAATACCTTTCTTAACGATTGTACCCTTTTTAGCTCTGTCCCACTCTCTATGCGCTTCAACTTCGCCGCCCTCAGCCTTACCCATCCACGAAGCAGGAGAAGAAGAGGCATTGGTGACGTTAGTGCCCCCGGTAGCCTGCTGCGAGTTGATCATGTTCACTACTGGGGAGTACAAATTGCTCGGTAGGTTCAGAGCGTTCTGCGCGTTCTGAGACTGCGTGTTGAGGTACTGCTGACCCAGATTCTGCCAAGCACTAGCCGCCTGACCGAGAGCACCGATGTTAGCTAAGTTAGTCTGCGCCTGCGTAGCGCCCAAGTTACCGAGACCCTGTGCTCCACTTAATACCTGTCCATAGGCACCGATGTTCTGCTGGTTAGCCTGTAACCCTGCCTGTTGATTAGCCGTCTGGGCGTTGATGCCTCCTGCACCATAGAGTTGGTTGGCTAGGTTGGTCTGTTGCTGCAGCTGAGCGTTCTGTTGATTGGTCGTAAGGCTCGCTTGTTGGTTTGCCAGCTGCGCTTGCAGATCCTGCGCTGAACCCGTCTGCTGCACACCCAATTTAGCCTGAAGGTTCTGAACTGCCGTCTGGTAGTCCATACCTTGGTTAGCCATCAACGCCTGAAGCTGTTGCTGTACGTAGTTGGCACTAGCCTGATTCTGCGCTGAAGCTTGGAACTGTCCTGCCGCATTCTGCGCCGCCGCATTGACCTGACTAATTTGCGTCGCATTCTGGGCATTGAACTGATTCGTTGCGTTCTGAGCAATCATATTCTGCTGCGCAGCGGTCAGCCTACCACCGTAATTGGTCTGTGCCGCCTGAAGCGCCTGCTGTACGTACTGTGACCTCTGCTGATTGATAGCCGCCTGATTGGCCTGAGCAGCCTGCTGTGCAAGCTGGGCATTCTGCTGATTCGTAGTAAGATCAGCCTGCTGATTAGACTGTTGTGCAGAGAGCCCGAGCTGAGCATTAACCTGACTGATCTGCGTCTGGTTTTGCGCATTGAACTGCTGTGCCGCGTTCTGAGCGATCATGTTCTGTTGCTCAGTAGTGAGCTGAGCCTGCTGATTCGCCTGAGCTGCTTGCAGAGCCTGCTGTACATACTGTGAACGCTGAGAGTTAATGGCGTTCTGGTTAGCCAGAGCCGTCTGTTGCGACGCCGAAAGATTCGCCTGCCCTGTGGTAAGCGCAGCCTGCTGATTAGCCAGAGCCGCCTGTTGAGCATTGCTTGCCGTAAACTGAGCTGCTTGGTTCTGCGCCATCTGGTTAGCCTGAGCTTCACTCAGACCCATACTCATGTACTGAGACTTCAGCTGATTAACCATCTGCGCGTTACTCTGCTGCTGCGCCAGTGCATTCCCAACATTCTGAGTCTGTGCTGCTTGCGCTTGCGAAGCGGAGAACTGTGCCGCCTGATTCATAGCCGCCTGATTAGCCTGAGCTTCCGTCAGACCCATCTGCATATACTGCTGCTTGAGCTGATTAATCTGGGCCGTATTAGACATACCCACCTGTGCGCCGAGTCCCTGCTCGGTGGAGAACTGCTGCATACCTTGCTGATAAGCTTGCTGCGAACCCTTAGACTGAATATCAGAAAGCAGATAACCTAGATTTCTACGCCCTTCCGATTCCTGAAGTGCAGCTCGGGTACCACCAAAAGCTTTCTGCTGTGCGGCTTGCCCTCTCTGCTGATTCTCCCGCATCTGGGCCTGTCGGTTTGCCTCGAACAGTTCTTGATCAGTAACCGCCTGCTGGTAGGGGTTCATGTACTGCTGAGCAACGCCTGCGTCCGTCCAAGATTTAGGTGCAGCAGTGGTGACACCCTGCTCCCTAGCCGTCGGTGCAATACCTGTGGCGGTGTAACCCTGACCTTGAATAGTGCCGATATCACCGATCTGCTGAGCCTGTTCACGCTGAGTCCTAGCAATATCAGCGGCGGTGTATCCTTGGCCTACTACATCCGATGGCTGCGCCATTTGTGCAGCCTGAGCCTGCGCGGCATCATAACCAAGAGCTGCAATACCCTGTGGTCCAGCCATCTGGGCAGCGTCATAAGTGGAGGCCGTGGCTGTAGGAGCATTAATATCCCGTGCGCGCTCCATCTGAGCCGCATCCATCTGAGCAGCGTCATAGCTTTCGGCACTAATATCTCCCGGCGCGCGCATCTGGGCAGTACGGGCTTTATACGCTTGCGCCATAGCGGGATCATATCCAGTCACAGCAGCTTGCTGCGCAGCCACATCGCGCGGGCCAGTCATCTGGAACTGCTCAAGCTTGGGGGCATTGACGTTTGCCACACCTTGCATCGTAGCCGCCGTTGCGTCTTTTCCCGTTACCTCTGTAGGCTTGTAATTAGCCAATCCCTCTAAACCCGCGATGCCTTTGTTATAGGCTGCGGTAGCTTCACCAAACTGTTCAGGAAGTTTCTGAGCTTCCTGAACTCTATTTACTGCTTGGTTGAATAGAGGGTTAGTAGATTCGAGCTGTCCTGTCTGAGGGTTTATCCGCGTAAAAGCGGTTTGCCCCATAGATTGTTTAAGAATCTCTTGCTGTGCTTGCGCAGTATTAGCTTTAGCCTGCGCTTTTGCCGCCTGTCGAGCTTGCTGCTCTGCAGTGGGAGTTTTGGCTTTAGCTGGGGCGAGTTTAATTGCGCCTGACTGTACAGCCTTGGCAATAGTACTAGCGCTGACACCTGATTTAAGCGCCGCTTGGATTTGAGCCGGGGTTACACCAGAGGTTTTAGCTTTAGCTGGGGCTGGAGTAGCGGCGGCTTTTGGTTTGGCTGGGGCTGGAGCTGGTGTAGCGGCCTTAGCAGGGGCAGGTTGTACCGCACCAGACTGTACGGCTTTAGCAATCGTACTCGCGCTTACGCCTGATTTAAGGGCGGCTTGAATTTGCGCAGGAGTAACTGTTTTGCCCTTAGCATAACCTTGCAAACCCATAATTCCACCAGAAGCGGCGGCTTGCGGCGGTTGGAACGAAGTACCTGCACCCCCGGCAGTTGGGTTGTACTGGTTAGAGCGCACTACATCCATAGGCGTCGTCCCTTGCGCAAGCAGCTTATTATAGGCATCCATGTAGCCTTGGTTGCTACGAAGAATGTTAGTAATCGGACCCGGCTTATCTTTGGTCCCAAGCATGAGCGCTTGATAGGTTGGATTCTGCCACGGAGATTGATTAACCGTGGTGGTAGTTGTCGTATTAGCTGGTACACCGCCGCCCATAATGGCACCTCTACAGATCTTTGCCTACAATTGTGTATTTTGGTTCCATTCCGTAGCGCGACCATAGACGAACTATGGATTCTCGTGCAGCGCCTTCAAGATGGGTTGCCCCGTTAGCTTTAATTATAGCCTCAAACTGCGCCCAGTTTTCTTTGCTGGCTATATGTTTGCCTCCTATTGCTGCGACGAAAGCTACGCGTGCATGAGGCCGATTGAAATAGGACACTAACAGTGCCCCATGAATTACGTTCTGATCATCTACACCAACAATGAGTGACCACTGCCCGAGAGTCGCATAGACCCTTGCATCATCTACTGTGTAGTCGCCATGAGCATAATGTAAAGCATCATCTATATAACGCTCTACAAGCGGCCAGACTTGGTTCACATACTCTAGAGGTACTTGCTGTACATTAAGCAATGGCACGATGCGCTGCCCCCAGTCCGTGGCGACTTACTGCTTCACTCTTCACTTCATTCATAAGTCTGCGTAGAAAATCTGCACCTGCTTTAGAAGAGCCATTACCCAATGCGCTAACTACGTCAGCGGGAATGATATACGCACCATTTTTCAACGGCACCTGCCCACCCTGCGCCATACCGATAGAACCCATGCCACCGAGCGGGCCTTGGTTGTATACATCTTTTGGTTTCATAGCAGAGGGTAGTCCGGGGGCTAAGGCAGGAGTTACGTTAGCCGCGGCTTCGGGTTTTTGATTTACCGCGCTCTCGGCCATAGAGCCAGCGCCCAGAATACCCACGTTCTGTAACATCTGACTACCAGACATATCTGTAAGTTTAGAACCTAGTACATCCAGCGCGCCGGGTTGGTCCATACCTACAGAAACACCGCTCGCCGGAGTAGATACAGGGCCTGAAACGGCAGGGGCACCTGTTGCATTTACACCCGCAAGTGCTCCGCCAGTTAAACCCCCGATAAGGGCGGCTGTACCTATAGGCTTACCGCCAACGCCCGGAGCCAAACCACCGCCTACCGCACCTGTAGCCGCACCCATGAGTGCGCCCTTACCTACATCTTCGCCAGCAATAGCGCTCTTAACAGCGCCAAGACCTGAACCCAATGTAGCTCCGCCAATAACGCCCGCGCCGATTGAGCCAACTGTAGATCCCGTAACTGCGGCGGAGGTGACCGCACCGAGTGTAGCTCCCTCAATAATAGTGGCACCGATTGAAACTACTAATGTCATACCGCAGCCTCCAGAAGCTTTTGGGCTTCATATTCTTTCATTGTCTCGAAACCTAAAGCCTCCACAACTTTTTCGTCATCCTGTTCTTTACAGGCATGAACGGTCATAAAGGTAATTTCCTCGTGTACATACACTACCCGTTGGGTGCCCGCTTTGGTCACAAAGGCATCGGGGCCACGTACTTCCATTTCAGATCCGTCTTGATCTACGATCGTGATGTGCCCCCGCAAGGCTATGGATATGTGGTCTGATTTATGTACATACGTTGTGAACACAGAATCCGCGGGTATTGTTATGTACCGCCCGTACAATTCGTCCGTATGGAAATGGCGGATGGGTGTTTCAACAGGAGCCAGCTCACCATTCTCGCGCGCGGCGTCGATCGCATAACGAAACTCGTCGATACTAACCCGCGGCTTCGATTCCTGAACGTCCTGCATGGCCTTTCCTTACTAGAAGTTTTTCAGCCGCCAGTTTACCAGCGTCCTGCTTCACTTGCTCTTTTTTGCCGTGTGCAGCTTGGCGCACCATAGGCAGGAGTTGATCGAGCAGTCTCTTTCCCTCTTCAGGGTCACCACCACCAATGAGGCTAACCATCTCAGGAGGAATGACAAATTCACCATCAGCGAGCCTGACTTCCTCTTCGCCATCAATGTTAGCGGGGATATCATCGCTCATCCCATCACCGGGGCCGTCTAAAAAGCCACCGCGCTCGTATGCACCACCCCCCTGCGCATAGCTCGGACCCTCAAAGTCTACAAAATCCATACGCTGCATCGACGCTGCGGGGTAAGGTTGAGCACTTGGAATTCGTGACTGAGGATGAAAATCATCCGGGTGCATGGGTGCGGTGTTGACATACCCCCCGTTTGCATAGTCCTGCGTGCCCAACTTATATGCCACGCCCTGTGCCATACCCTGTAAATTTTCAAATGCGGGGCCTAATGCCTCGCCAAGATCAGTGTTCTCAAATTGCGACACATATTTAGGTGGAATAGTAGTCTGCACAGGTGTACCACCAACTATACGGCTGGCTTCGATGGGTCCACCCGCAGCTTTACCGTAAACAAGAGTATCGAAATAGCTTCTCTGTTGGTCTGGACTCCATGACGTTCCTGATTGTGGTAGGTCATACCCAAGGCTAGAGAAATAATCCTGCTGTTGTTTGTCCGCAATAGCCTGCTTCAGTTTTTCTTGGCGCATCTGCGTTGCACCCGCATTCGCCTGTTCCGCAGTGCTCTCGGCACCGACACCCAATAACGTACCCATACCTACAGGTTTAAGCAGGTACTCCATGCCCGGTTTAGTCATCATGGCCGAAGTTTGCTGCGCCAGATTAGCGCCATATTGATCTATGGCTGAAGGTGATTCTAGAGATAGCGACACCGCAGCTTTATCAGGCACAGCGGCAGTAGGACCACCGGGTATATCTGCGCCGCCAAAACCACCCATACCTCCGCTAATCGCGCCGCCGAGAGCTCCGGGCATAAAGCCACGACCCTGCGCTGAACTCAAGGCTCCACCAGCTAATGCTCCTGTACCTGCGCCCACTGCTGTAGCACCAATAGCTCCAAGTGCCGGGGCGGCTGCACCGCCGGTAACAGCACCAAGAATGCCAATACCCAGAGAAGAAAGAATATCAGTCCAATTAAAAGCTTCAGGAAGGCCCGTTTTAGGATTAGTCGTTGTAGGACCAAGAAGGGCCCGCAGACCCTCGAGCTCTGACTTTTTTACATGAAGAAGCGTATCGTCTCCGTTACGGCCTAGAGCAGCGATGCCTTTAGAAGTGGTGTGGTACATATCTGTTCCTACAGTACGATCTTCAGTGTGCCCGCATCGTTCCACACTTGCCCTTTCGCAAGCCCGGTAGCTGATGTCGGTAGGTTAGTTATGATCCAGATAAGTGTCTCATTCTGCTCATTAGGGTTAAGAGTGAACTTAGTGTCTTTATCTCTATCCTGAACAGTCAGTGCATTACCCTGCACCAGACCGGGATTGGCCGATTGCTGAATAAAGAAGTTCAGAATGCGCACCATGTTATTGGCCCACTGTACATCCCACTCTAAGGGAGGCAGGGGTAAAACTGCCGATACTGCGGGTTTTGTGGGTGTAGCCATTAACTTTTACCGTATCTTTTTCCCATCAGTTTGCAACTCATCTGCGTCCGTCGGGTTGGATCTGAAGTCTAGGAGTTCCTAGCTGCCATTTTACTCCGAGTTGATCAGACTCTACACGGAATACGAGCTGCCTACCGCGAAGACGAATCCAAACCTGTTCTGTGTAACTGTACACCTGCGTCGTGTAGTCCGTGCCGTTGATCGTGGCAGGAGCATTCTGCATAGGGTCCGTGCCGGGGTAGGGTTGACCCGGATAGTTCCTTGCTTTGAGCGTCATAGTTACAGACGGGCTCGTGGTAGCAGAACCAATAAAATCTACGTCAGGGATCAGACGCTTAACGAAAGAGAACTGATAGCCGCCGTCCCCGATGTCAAAATCGGAAGTCTCGATATAAGCGTTGATCGGTATAGGTGGATTGGTAGAACCATCATCCGTGCCAGATTCGTGCTCTACTACATAACCCGTAAGCTGAACTGCCGTGCCTGTACCTGTACCTGTACCTGTAGCTACAAAAGTCGTGCCTTGCGAGCTTGTTGGTGCGCCTATAGCGGTCCAATCCGTGTCCCCTACATAAGAGATGATATAGGTCTCGCCCGCCACAATCTGGTTAGCATTACTCTGGGCTGAAGCACCGAGCGGGTTGCCAATAATGTGCGAGTCAAACCACGCTGTGCGTGAGAGCTGTCCGTAATACCAGAGTTTTTCGAGATAGTTATAGACTACGTAGCGGTCGTTAATCAGCGAGCCACTAGACGGGTACATCCACCAGATTTCATTGTACTTTTCATTGGTTCCAGCATATACCTGATCCCACTGCTCCGTATTGAAGTCATCAAAGACGTACTGACGAAGTGCGCACGGTAGAGTGTCCACACGACCAGAATACGCATAGAACTTATCCTGCCCCATCCAGTAGGTCACACCGGTCGCTGTAGTTACGGCGTTCGGAGACACAAGCGTAATGTCAACCGAAATAGGGTTAAACCCGTAAACGTACGGAGCACCAAGGTACTGCATGGAGTAAAGCGCGGTATCCGTCCAAACAAGGATTTCCTGCCTCGTTTTTTCCGCCGTAACGATCTTGCTACCATAAGTCAGCCTGTAAGATCCAGCGGTGTTCGTTACTGTCGGATACCACGCTTGTGGGTTTTCCTGATCGCACCATGCGACGAACATAGGATCTTGAGTAATCTCAAGAGCCGTACCAGTGCCCGCGCCTACTCCAGTGGCTACAAAAGTAGTACCTACATCGTTAGAAAGCGCGCCTACCAGAGTGAAATCTGTGGTTCCGACGAAATTAATAATGTATGTTCTGCCCGTGACAAAGCTCCCCGCTGTGACGGGAAATTGAGACGCAGTAATAGCATCATTCGCGCCAAAAGCAATGACGTGCCGTTCGTCTGTGGTCAGCACATAGGCTGCTACAGAAGGAGTCGCCGGGTCCCAAACCGTACCAGAACCTGTGGCAGTACCAGAAGTAAGATCAGCTATAAAACCAACGCCTACTGTGTTGCTCGCAGCGCCGACCGAAGTAAAACTGGTCGAGCCCACGTCACTAATCATGTAATAGTTGCCATTGACTAGGTCTACGGCATTTACTGTGGCTATAGCTGGATCCGTAATGTCGACTCCGGGCCCCGTAACCGAACCCGAGGAGGATAGGTTGTCCGCGGCGCTCCAAAAATAGATTGCGCCGTTCCTCGGGTTAAAGAACAAATCTTGTCCGTAGTTGCTGGCGCTCCAAAGGCGCAGCACGGACTCAATACCACCCGTATAGGGTGTGTTCCAAGGGTGGTTGAAACCACCAGTTACACTACCGGGCCACGGGCCCGCTCCCCAACCGTGTAGAGTCTGAGTAAATGCGGGCCCAGCGGTTATTTGATACTCCGCGTAGACTGTGGCTCCGCCACCGTTAGCAGCACTGGAGGACTGAGTCCCCGTATCCACGATGATGTAGTCGCCGGACACTGCGACAATGGCAAACTCTAGATTTATTGACGTGTCTGCTATGCCACCAATGGGTCCTGTAGCCCCTGAGATAGTGACGTAGTCCCCGACAGTAGCGCCATTGTCTGGGTTGTAAACAACTATCATTGAGCTCGTGACAGCTGTGCTAGAGCTATGTGTTGTAGCGGTGGTCCCTAAATACCCTCTTACGCACGGTGACGACGTTGTGCCTAGAGTGTTGCCAGCCGAATTTACCACCGGTACATAGACGTACTCTGAGTCTATTTTTACTACAAAAGGAGCAGCTAAAGCAAAGTTGTTAGCAGATAGCGTGGCTATTGGTATTGTCGTAGCCGAAGCGCTCAGTGAAGAAGTCAATGTAGACTTCATCGTGTAAATCGGGTTAGCCGAAAGCAAAAATGTTGCTCGTATAGGCGTAATGTTAGCGTACACCCCGCCAGTCAAAATGTAGTATTTTACATTTGTCCCGACTGCCAATAAGTAATAGTTAGACAGCGATACCCACTCAGCAAAGTGACGGCAAATTCCGTCATAAGTAGACGGATTGTACTGCACCCACCCACCAAGTTTCTCTGGTAAACCTGAGCGAAAACGTATTTTGTCACACTCATACCAGCCGCCTTCGCCAGAGTAGCTCGTACCCTCTCGGTTCACACCGGGGCGTAGCTGTAGGACTTGAAGCTTTTGTTCTGGCATGTTTAAGCAACCGTTTTGTCTTAGTCTACAAAGTAAGAGACTGTCGCAGTAATAATAGACCCGGCCTGAATGTCGGTTACAGCCATAGCTGTTACACCAGACGTGGTCATTTTGTACAATACAATAGATTTAGACGCATTAGTTACATAACCTATGGTTGGTGCGGTTACAAAATTAATGGCTACTACAGAAGCAGCGTAACTCGCATACGTGGCTGATTCTGAAAAAAACGGTAGCGCGTCTATGTATATTCCTCCAGTTGCTGTACCAACGCTTACAGAACTAACCTCACATCTAACGCTGCAAGTTACTTGTTTACCGACCTTTACATACGTTCCATAGCGGTTTACTGTAGATATGGTACCAGTACCCGGATTTACAAAAGAAATAGTTGGAAGAAGTGATCCTTCCTCATAGTCATCTAAAACATTAGGATCGGTAGAAGCTACCTGCGTAGCGGGGAATTTAACCCCATTTTTAGTCTGCACCGCCGCGTTAATTCCCGCTGTAGGTACGACCCCAAAGCCCACGTTACCTGAGGTGTCTTTATAAATCTGGTTAGAACCGATGTTTACTACAGAAGTGTCACCGGTGAATCCGTTGATAATCGGGTTTGACAGCAGTGTAGAAAACGTAGCCAGCGCCACTGGGACAGACACTGGGTACACATTAGTGCCATTACAGTAGAGATGCCGCACGTATCCAGCTGTTATGCTCACTCCGGTACCTGACACTGTCGACACAGTTACAGCGGCATTTGAATTGTTTGCTACTACGTAGACTTTTGTTACTGAGTTAGGGCAGTAGACAGTTCTAGCAACACCGGGGGTTCCGGTGATGTTCAAAATCATGTTACGCGCTTGATCAGCGGCTCCATTGGCCGTCGTAAGAGTCACATTAGCAGCGGTAACGTCAACAGATACGGACCCGGCTATGGCAGCTTCAATAATTGTTCCGAGGTTCGTGTTTGTCGTGTTTCCCCATGTGTTGGCCTGCTCGCCGGACCCAATGAGTTCAATTCTAAGGTTGCTAGAAAAAGTAGACACTTACTTCTCCTTGGTTACAACAGCTACAAGCCCTGCAGTAGCTACCCCGAAAGAGACGATTTCTTTCCAAAGCTCCGGGTCTACATTCAGGCCGACCGTGGTGAGAATGGCTGAAAGCCCATACCACGTATTTGCTTCTTTGAGCCGTTCAGCAGCCCAACGTAGTGCATTCATGTTAAATCCTCGATAGCTGAAAGTGCATTCCATCCGGCTTAGACCACGTACCACCCCAGTCAAATCCGACATCTGTGAAACATTTTACCAGCTCAGGAGACATCGTAGGCTTTCTACCAAAACCATTCCACGCCGCGTTGATGTCGATGGCAATTCCCCAAGAATGCAGGGACATGGAAGTTGCGCTACGCTTCTTACGGATGTTGAAGCATCCGTCCCAAGTCTTGACCTGATCCACCAGATTGCGCTGAATGACGTTGCGAAGTGCGCGCTCTAAGGGCCCTATGAGATCCTTGTTACAGTAAATTTTCTTTGGGATCACACCCAGTTCAAGTTCAGTCGGAACATCCCAGAGCATCATGAACTTTTCTGTCCAAGGATCGCCATATTTAAGCTGACAATCTTTTGCTGTAATCATTACTGCTCGTCCTGTACCGGCACCCAGTTGGGTGTTTGCGTGTCATTTATTGTAACCCAATTAGGCGTTTGCGAATCGGACACTGCCATCCAGCTAGCTACTTGACTGTCTGGGATTTTAGCCCATCCGTGCTCGTACAAAACATCGGACAAAGCTACTGCGTCCGAGGCGCTGACATGGTACTGGCAAATTGTTACCCTCGCGTCCGAAACAGCTAATGTCTCAACCGCTGAATAGACCAATGATAGGGACGCCGACCTTGCTTCTGCTACCGTCAACGACTCTACTATTGTGTAATAAGCCCCCCTGCTAGCTGCTATGCTATCCGCGCTCATTATGGCTTCGGTTATAGAACCCGTATAGGCGGCTACAATGGACATAGCATCAGCTATGTACAGTGACTCTAAGGGAGATATTAGATAATTCGCTTGCTCGGTTTCGCTATCAGCTAATGCTACACCCTCGGTTTGTGGGGCTAAAAATCCTGCTGCACAGCTTATTGTATCTAGCACAGACGAGGATTCTGATATGGACAAGCTTAAATAATTCGATGCTAATCCATAATCATTGGCGTACACTCCTTCTACGACTAACGGATAGAAATTTGTTAAGAAGCTGCTATCGTCTCCGGCATAGAGGGCTTCTTCGGCTAAGAGAGAGTAACTTTGGCCTATACTTAGCACATCAGCTACTGTTACACCCTCGGTTTGTGAGGCTAAAAACCCAGCGCTTAGGCTAAATGCGTCGCTACACGCTACACCCTCTGTACTATATAACGCGTATCCCACTGATTGATAGCTTAAGTCCGACGCTGAAACAGTTTCTATGATTGACGCTGTATAGCTTCCGCCAAATAGCCACCCTAAATTATTTCCACCATTAACCGAATGTGTCCCAGCGTTCCACGTTGCTCCACCAGTAGCGTTGCTGTCTTGAATGAACAAGTAATCACAACTAACCGTGCCGCTAGATTTTGAAAGATTCGCTCTTGCGCCGGTAGACGTTGAATTTAACGTTGTGTAGCTTCCGCCACCTGATCCAGAAAGACTAAAGTTTGAGACCGTTTGTGTTGTGCCGCTAGTTAAAGTTAGGGTGCCATTACCAGTAAAGTCAGAAATGTCATTAAATGTGTTGCTTCCACTAACCACGCACGGAATTGATGGGGACGAATTAAGAATTAGGTTGTAATATGACAGCCCATTTCCTGCGAATGTTTGCGTACCCGCTCCTGCCAAACTGTTCATGTAAATTGATGAAGTTCCGGGATTTACCGTTGCGTTTGTCCCAGAAAAAAGCCAGTCTCCATAGCAATAGAAAGAGCTTGCTCCAAGCGTCAACGTCCTAACGCCAGAACCTGACGACACAAAATTTCCAGTAGTAGCTACTGTTTTGCCATTGGTATTTAGCGTTCCTGTACTAAGCGTTAAAGTTCTCGCCGTACCAAATGGCACACCTACAATTAGGTTGTCTTGAAGCGTCCAACCGCCTCCAGTTCCTTGAAATATAACCGGAAAATCAAATGTTTTTCCGTTTGTTGTGATAGTTTTTCCAGTTGCTGTCGCAGCAAAATACATTGTGGACGAACCGGCGGCTAACGTCATTCCTGTGGAAATTGTCAGGTTTCCGACTATTATATAAGTCGAATTGCTAAGAGTTCCCGCAAATCCGGTAAAGTTAAGATTATTAACAGAGAATGACGAATTGACGCCAAAAGTTCCCGTACCAGCCGTTACGTTTAAATTTATGGAAGAGATACTATTTACAAGCCGAGACGCGGCCCCTGAATAGGTAAGATTGACAGTCGGGGCAGTTCCTGAAACGGTTAATCCAGTTGTAGTTAGATTCAGCGTAGCGTTGCCACTTCCTGTGCAAGTAATGTTGCCGGTTCCGAAACTAAGGGTTCTTGTTCCTGAGATAGATGCAAAATTTGCACAGGTAAAGGTATAAGCACTTAGGTCAAGAGTACCTGCGGTTTGACTCACATTTCCACTTGTAGTGAGTGCAGAACCTAATGTCTTTGTGGAAGCGGCCCCGCTGAAAGTCAGCGCATTTGTTAATGAAACGCCATTGGTGGTGATGGTTTGAGATGCGCCACCAAACGTGATTGCGCTTGTGTTACTCCACGTTAATCCGGTAGCGGGAAGAGAGACATTTCCGCTAATTGACCATGCCGCCGATCCTGCAAACGTTACATTGCCTGAAGCTGGCCCTGTAACCGTGATTGAAAGACAAACCGGAGCGGTGAGCAGGGTGACGGTATAAGCCGTTGCGTTTGATGCGGAGTTGAAAAAAACATCATCAGCGGCAGTTGGTACACTTGCACCGCCAGCACCACCAGAAGTTGCAGACCAGTGCGTAGTGGTTGCATCCCAGTTTCCAGCTCCCCCGACCCAGTACCGACTAGCCATCAATCACCTGATCGTCAGCAGAAGCTGTTTCAAGGTGCGATCTCCAAGCTGCGTATCTTTCATCTTTAAGTGCTTCCAATTCACCATCAGACAACCCATGATCTACCGGAAGAACTAAGGAGTCTCGGTAGATTAGAGGCTCTTCGCCACGCTCGAAATCAATCACTGTCAGTTCATACATTGCGCGTGCTCGTATGAGTAAAACGCCGGGACAGGTCGTATAAACCCCCCGGCGAAATGGTCCTTTGCAGCCGGTCCCGAGTCTATTACGAGGTGGCCGTTGTACTATAAGTAACAGCGATCGTGTCTCCAGCAGTAACAGCCTTTGACGAGCTAAAATTACCTTCGCTGTACAGCGTACCTGCGGTAGAACTCTGGGTGTTAACTGCGCCAGTGCCCGTTACCAAGAAACAACCATAGACCGTGCCGCCCGCGCCCGTGATGGTGTAGGTAATTGCCGTAGCTGCTGATGTGGTCACGTTAGAAGGAGTCGTGCCAGAAGAGGTGGAAGCCGCAAACGCCGCTGTGCCTCGAACAGCTGAGCCGCCAACCGTATAGTTGGTGAATTCTGCCGCATTGGTTGTGACTAGCGTGGTCATGGTATCCGTAGCTGCCGGGGTCAAGCTGACTTTAGTCAAACCGAGGAAAGGCCCAACAGTCGTATAGGTACCAGAGGTACGAAGCAGGGTGTCCAGCATAAGCTGCTTGCCCGCAGCGACAACCAAGTTAGGGATATTCTCTTCCCATTTCAGATTGCCCTCTTTATCTCGGCATACGACATGGTACTGACCATGGATGCCGAGTTGCTCGTCAGACCCAGACCGCGCCTGCAGAGAGACTTCAGCGTGGTCGCCAAAATTTGAAAGTTCGTTACTCATTTGAGCCTCGTCAATTAATGATGACCACCGCCGTGGTGCTCGTATTTGCTGGAAAAGTAACCGTGAATGGAGATCCACTCGTCGAGTAAGAACCTCCAAAGTTTAGAACCGCCACGGCGCGGTTTCCTTTAGACGCATTGTATATCAATGCGCCTGCTGCTGTGATGGTAGACGATGCCCATGTGACGTCTGACCAACTTGAGTAGGCGAGAGTACCTGAAGAAGTAACACCAAGGTTTGTCAAAACGGCGCCACCAGCGGTGTAGCCTGTACCAGTAACTTCTCCAGAAGTGGTGTAGACCAATGTTGAGGAGTCGATATTGGCTGACGCAGAGTACAAGGCGATCTTGAATGTGTCTCCTCCTACTGCAGCAAGGTTGTGCACGCCCTGAAGGATTTCGGATTTGAAGCTAGTCGTAAGCGCCTGAGTGATGGCCATTAGACTACCTTATCCCGAACCTGAACGGTTCTATAGGCATCTTGACGGTCCTTACCGTCACCGAGCTGTTTCAACGGACCCATAGCTTCTTGGAACTTTGCTTGATATGACTGCAGCACATCAGCTTCGCCTTTAAGATACAAATAAGCTTCTGTTAGTGCCCCATACAAAAGTACGTTAGGGAAGTTCGTACTCAACCAAGTCGTTTCAGCGGTAACAATAGAAGTAGGATAAGCAAAATAATGAAGCTCAATGTTGTAGTTCACATCCGGCGTTGGACCAAGAATAAATGTGTTATTGTCAAATAACGCATAATACTGCGGAGTACCCGTAACGGCTGGATACGGAAACGCTTCTCGAATGTAGTTCACATCCTTGTTAAGAAGATATCTATAACCGTCTGACTGAGTCTCTCCTGAGTCCATAACAGCTACAGAAAACGTAGCCAAATAGTCCGTCGGTAGAGTCAAGTATGGAAAAGATGTAGTAGCCGTACCTGTGACGTTTTTACGAAACGCAGGAAGTTGAACGGTGTTGTTTACCAACCGCTCCGTGTCCTGAACAAAGTTCGGGATATTTGCTACAAAAGTGGTCTCATCCACTTCTGTAAAGGCTTGAATAGCCTCAACAAGTCCCGCGTAAGTCGTAATGTCGTAAGACATGATTAACCCAATTTCTTACTGCACTTGGTGCCCTTAGTCTGAGCTCCCGTACCGCGAACCTTGACAGTCTGCGTAGATGCGATATTGTTTGGGTACCCAGATGAATTAGGAATAAGTCCTCGCTTAGCGTACGCCGATGCAGGCTTGTTTTCGATCTTAGCCATTACTTGCTCCTAGAAGACTTCTTCTGGTTCATAGCGCGAGCGAGATTGCGCCCGTACTTCTTGGCTTCGAGGGAGGTTACCCCACCCTTCTTCAGACCTTTCATCGACTTCTGTTTGTCGTGCTTTTTATCCATGTCGGATTTCTCCCAAGCGGAGTAAGACATATCGTGTTTCTTTGCCAGCTTCTTGTCCTCGCGAACATCTTTAGCTGAACCTTCCCATTTAGCCATATTATACCTCAGAGGATAGCGTTGCCCGGCAGGGGCGGAACAATAACAACGCCCGGTTCTACGGACGAAAAGCCTACAATGGTTACGTTGTTCACCTGTATGGACAACGACTGAGACGCTACAGGCCCGTATGCAAAGTCAGAGCATGAATCGTTTCTGTTTGTGTCAGGACGAGGCTCACGCAGAGCCTGCGGGTCATTAGAAACCTTCTGTGACCCAATAATACCAACCCAGTTCTGGGGATGATCAGGGTCCCAACATTCAGGGCAAACCTTTTCGTTGATCTGCTTACCCATGATGAAGTACTTCTTGAGCTTCTTGAGGTCGTACCTCTGCCCGCAACGGTCACAAAAACCGAAGGCTCGCTTGTAACTAGCGAACCGTGTAGCCATTACCAGCCACCGCCCAAGTAACCCGCCATTGGAACGAAACGAACAGGAGCTTTATCCCGGTCTTCATCCTTAGCGAGCTGGAATACTTCGTCGTAGTTAGCTTTCAGCATCTGAATACGGTTAGGATCTAAATCAGCCTGCTTCATCGCGAGTTGGTGTGCGAGGCCAGCGGTCAACGCTTCGTAGAAACGGAACGGTACGTCCTGCGTAGTCGTACCCGCCTGACCTGCATCGTCCATACGACGGAGATACCAATAGTGGAAGATGTATCCGCTTGTGTTCGGCGTAGGCCAGATGTTGATCTGAGGGATCGGAGTCTGCCTGTTAACATAGACCTGTACCGGACGCCCCTGAGCCAGCTTGTTAGGAATAGCGGCGTAGGTAGGAAGTGCGATACGCGGAATGATGATATCGGTCTGGTTGAACTGACTGCCCTGATTCTGCCGAATCACATGTTCAATGATATCTACACAATCAGCGGGAAGATCATAGACACCTTGGCCTTGCACCAGAGTGATATCAGCCGCCGTTACCGTCCAGAGATTGATCCCCTGATTGGCCCACGAAGTCAGCAGATAGTTGAGACTTCTGCGCGCTGTCTTGAACTGATAACCCGTGCGAACTTCGAGCCCGATACGCTCATAGGCTTCCTCGATGATTTCATCGAGTTGCGGATTCCAAGTTGCTGCGCCGGAAGTAGCCATGTTACGCCCAGAAAGAAGTCAGAGCTGCCGCATGGGAGATGTCAGCGTAGATACTGGTAGGGAACCGCACGCCTTCACCCGGAAGAAGAACTGAGAAAGTCTGCGTATCCGCCGTACCCAGATCAACCTGAACAAGAATAGTGCCCGATGCACTTCCGTCCCTGAATTTCACATATCCTGCTGTGCCATCCCCACGCACGATGAAGCTCTTGAGTCGGTTGGGATTACCCGTCACCGCACCGCTGGCTGCAAGATAAGTGGATGAGACATCAGTTTGCATCGTCATGGAGTGTTACCTCAAGTCTGCCCGTCGTTCTTGACAAGCACGATAAAGAAGAAAGAAGTTACAGAGCTAGTCCCGGCTGAGACAGAAGCTCGCGCCTCAATGTCCGTCTTTTCAGGAAGGACCAGCGGGTAGGTGAAATCATACTTCACCATGTCTGAACTGAACACTGTTACGGCGGGCGTAGCCCACGGTGAACCCTGATTGCTATAAGCTAGCGTAGCGGTGAGGAAATTGTTTCCATTGCTCTGGGAGGTCAGACCACCTTGATACAGATAAGCCGTGTATCCTGCAGGTACCGTGTAGACGCCTGAGAGCTCTGTGTTGAATCCGATAGGAACCAATTCGTGAATGACCGCGGGAACACCTGCGGTGACCGTACCCGTACCGGCGTAGAGAACACCGACATTCTTACCACCAGAACCTGCCGTCGTTACAGTCATGTGCTGTACACGAAGATAGGAATTGACGGTGTTGACCGCCGTCTGGCCGTTCAATGAAACCGTTTCAGAAATGTAGTTGTAGTTCTGGTCGAGCCCTTCGATGAGGACCGTCCGAGCACCTGAGTTAGCCGCCGTATCACTTGCGGAGGATGAGGAAACCTTCATCACAGCAGCGGTGGTCAGGTACGTGCGATTAGCTGCTACGTTCCAGATAGGATAATTAGTCCCATCAATCACCGTGCTGTAGCCAAACTTCTGCAGAGAAGAGTGCATGGTGATCTGCCCTCGGGCTACCTGAAGCTCGAAGGGTTCGTATTTACCCATGCGGGTAATGGATGAGACTATGCTTCCAGTCATGTCAGCAGTTCCACTTTTTAAGATATCGGGCTAGCTTTTCAGCCTGCTCTGAACTATCACCTACGTTACCTGCGGCCAGATTACAAGCTCCACATAATAGATCACGTACTTCATTGGTACTGTGGTTATGGTCAACGCAAGCTTTATCTTTTGGGCGACCTTCCATGTCAAACAGTTTACCGCAACACGCGCACTTTCCGCCTTGTCTAAGCAACATTTCAGCAAAATCTGCGGCGCTGATCCCGTACTTCGCAGGTAGGTTGTACTTTCGAGTATGCGGTTTCATACAGGCTTTACAGGCGTAATTTAGACCTGAAGCTTGCTGCTTATTTTTTGCGAATGCCTCCGGCGGTTTCCATTCTTTACATTTACTACAACGATATTGACCACGCTCATCGGCGGTTTTAGGAACGCACCCGCCCCAATCCCGCTTAGCCACAATTCCAAGCCCTTAAGCTTTTATTGATCCGACTATTCGGGTCATTCGCAGTCTTGCTGCTCGTGAGTTTCTTTTTCATCCCTGACATTCGGGCGCAAAATGACTTACGTCGCCCTGCATCTTCCTTGGTTTTAGGCTTAGGAGCCGGAGGCTTCAGGTTCATACCCTGCTTCTTAGCAGAGGCGCGACCCTTGGCGTTCAAACCGCCTTTGGGGTCTTTGCCCTCAGAACGCTGCCATGCGGGTGATTTAGCCATTACTTCTTCCTCGCTACACGCATATTATCGACGAGATTCGGGTAAGGACGCCCTGCCTTTTTAGCCGCGGCTCTGGCCGCTGACTTCTTGGCTGAACTCAGCTTTTTAGGTTTTCCGAGCCCTTTGGGTCTGGGCTTGTCCCATACCTCTTTCATCGCTGTTGCGGCCTCTGGACAACCTGAGATGTAGGATTGCCCTGAATCTGGAGCCCTTGGGGCTGCTGGAATTGTGAGATACCAAGGGGCTTATTTCCCTGTTGCAGAGGAGTCTGCATCGGAGCCGGTTGACCACCCACGCCACCATCACTTCCACTCCCATCAAAACCCAAGTTAGCTGGCGCATAATCAGCCCCAGTATCAGGCCCACCCATGAGCTGGGTAGGGGGTAGAGAAGAACTTAGTGTAGGCGCTGGTTGACTAGGCTGATTCAGCTGTCCTTGACCTTGATAGGACATAAAACCCTGAATGTTAGGGGAGGCAAAGTTGTTATAGGGGTTCTGTGCCATACCCCCATCAGCGTATCCAGTAGGTTGAGCCTGCTGTCCTGCCTGCGCCATTGGCGCTCCTTGGCCTCCCCCAGCCATTAGACTATCTTCCCTTTGGTTTTGCCCTTAGAGACGCAGCCATCGACAGAGCCGCCTTTGTAGTAGCCCTTCATGGCACCACAAGAGCCACCCTTCTTCATACCCATAGGACCCGCAGAGCGAAGACCCGCTGCCGGAGGCATAGGAGCACCTGCTGCGCCGACAGACATGGAGTCAAGAGCCGGAGCCCGCTTAGTTACACGAGCCTTCATAGACTCCTTTTTTGCCAAAGTAGGCATACCTGATTTCTTAGCCATCTTGTTTCCTCTAGCTTTACGCTGAATGGGGGAAATCCCCCGTGATGCACGTGTCATTTGTCCACCTTGCCGTCCAATTTGTCCATAATCCGATTGAACATGTTCTCAATCTTGGACATTTCGATACGGTAGTCGTCTTTACGTACATATTGTTCGTGGATCACCTTGTTGGTTTCCTTGAGATCTTCTTTCAGATCCTTAATGGCATCCCAAATAATCTTCAGGACCCACCCAAATAAGCCACCGATTAGGGCGACGACCCCGTCAACTATGTACTGCACATCCATTGCGCTACCCCAATTAAGAGGAAGACGGAACTTCAGATCCATCAGAGGCTTTCTGAGCGTAGACAACAGTGATCGTGGCATTACCCGTAACCGCCGAACCGCCCAAAGTAGCTACGATGGTTACATCAGAAGTACCGATGTTGGTCCATTCGCTGTATACACCTGCAGTAGCAGCACGGCCTGCTGAAGTAATCGTCGTAGACGTTACGTACTTATTAGCCGTAGTGCCATCACCAATCGTAACCGTGGTAGCGGCGTTGAACAGCGTGGTGGTGTCGAGGTTGATGAAAAGAATCTGTGCACCTGCTGGCAGTACTGCAACAGTGGTAGCTGAAGCACCTGCGGCGAGGGCCGTAGACTGAGAAAGAACACATACACCCGTGTTGTCGATAGAACCTACCGTGGTTCCCGTGGTGTATCGAACAGTACCCGAACGAATCGGACCTGAAAAAGTCGAGAAGCTCATAGCTTTACTCCATGCACCTGCGCCTGTTGTCTTGTGCGATGTCTAGCTAGGGCTAGTCGAACAGGCATTTAGTAACCCCTAGATTTAGTTTCCTTGTACGCTACTTACTTTGCTGTGTCAACGCCTTCATTTTTGAGGCGGATTCCGCCTCCAAGGGCACCGATAATGGCTGCAACTCCGGCCCCGACCTCAAGGGGAGCAGTGCCCACCACAATAGCTGTGCCAACAAGAGCCACACCAAAAAACCCAATAATCCGAATAGCACAATAGGTCTCATTGTCCTTCTCCGTCAGAGCGTCTTTGAGCTTCACTCGAAGCCTCCCATAAGAGATGCGATACCCTCTGCATCTGAGTCTTTAGGTTGATCTCGGTAGAACGCCTCCATAGCCTTCTGATCTACTAAAGGATATTGCTTGCCGTGCGCTAATCCCAACCGAATCGTATCCATGAGTTCTTTATTTTCAGGTTGTTGCGCGGCGGCTATTTGCCCCTGCAGTTCATGAGCGTAGGTCTTCCCTGTGCGGTTCATACCTTTGACTCTACCCGTACCATTCCATAGCTCAGCGAAAGATTTGTTCAGTCGAGTAGCGTTATCTTGCTTCTCTTTGATCGTCGCTAGAAAACTTGCTGTTTTGTAGTCCACTCCGTATTTGTCCGTGAGTGTACGCACCAGATCAGCAAGTTGAGGGTTGTTATAGTCGTAGTCATTATGCCCCATATCTGAGCGCCCTTCTTGTAGGTACAGACCTCCGAGCATCTCTGGTGATAACTGCGGAACACCGAGCGACTCGGCGGAGGCCATAGCTCTTGGTAGGGCATAAGCCCCTGATAAGGACATCAGAGGTGGGTGTTTGGGGTCAGCTCTAGGAGCTAAAGTTTCCCGAAGCGGCATTGTCTCTAAACCGCTCACCGTTGCGTTTTTAGGGTCGTTGGCGTGACGGTAGATTTTGGCGTTTAGGTTGGTGTATTCATAAGGTGACACAGGACCTGCGTCGGGATTCAACCTAAATTTTTCGGGGAGTGTATAGGGGTCGAACTGCGCTAGTTCCAAAGGCAGATTCTCGTGCTGGAGTTCGCGATAAGCCTGTTTAGCCTCTAAATACCGATTAAAGTTATTCTGCGCTTCTATTTCTTCCGCTGTAGGCTCACTACTGAACTGAGCCACAAGGTCTTGCGCCAAACTTTTAATTCCAGCCATCATCGTCTCCTAAAAGAAAAGGGGGCCGAAGCCCCCTTGTCCCGACCGGGGAACTCCCAGTCCATTCTATCAACTAGAACCCTGAGATCCGAAGATACCAAGGAAGTCTGACCAGCCGAAGCTGTAACGCTCACGAGCCTTGTAGCGAGCATTGCCCGTATCGAAGTCAGCGTCCATAGAGGTGCTGAGCGGGGTACGAACGAAGTGCTTGAGGCCATTCGGAACATCAGTGCTGAGGAACCACGCATTGGTGTCGGTCAGCCAGTGGTTAACAGTGTAACCGCCGGGGATAGAACCATTGTTCTTCAGTGCGTTGATGTCGTTGTCGGTGGTGCCAACACGGAGCTCAGTTTCGAGGATGCGGGTCGCCACGAACTGCAGGGCAGACGGGATGATCAGCTTCTTCGGCTTAGCTGCGATGAGCAGGCCACGTTCGTCAGTCCACAGAGAGATCTGAATAACCGCATTTTCAAGTGAGGTTTCGTTCAGATCCGCCGGGGTAGACGGCACGTTGGAGATGGTGCCACCGTAAGTGAGCGGATGCGCGTTATTGCACAAGGTCTTGCCATCGCCACCAACATAGTTGGTATTGAAAGCGTTGTTCAGGATATTTGCACCCTTAACTTCCTTGGTGTACGCCATAGCACGAGCCAGCGCCTTGGTATAACGAGCAGACAGTGAGTCATACAGGTTATCTTCGATTGCTTCCTCAGTGAGGGAGAAACCGAGAGCGATGGTTTCGTGGGTATAGCGGGTAGACCATGCTTCCTGAGCAGCGTCATACGCGATGGCGCTACCTTCGTTCTTGACAGGAGCTGCACCGAAACCGGAGAGCTTCTGTTCTTCTTCAAAGGAACGCTCTGAGCTTTCGATCTCGAACAGCTCTTTGTATTCCTCACCATACCGCTCATATTCCAGACCGAACAGTGCGTTCAGGCCGGGGAGCAGCTCTTTAAGTAATTGCGCGCGTGAAATAGCAGCCATTTAAGTTACTCCCTTAGATACCGGTAGCCTGACGATAGAAGTGCAGACCGAAGTTGTAAGTTACGAGGACCTGCTGGAAAGTACCGTCAGAAAGAGCGGTGTCCCGAACAACGTCAATAATACGGAAAGGCAGGGTGCTGGTAGTGTTTGCAGACGCAAGGTTTGCAGACACGTTGCTGTTGCCAGTCGTGGTGTTAACGAAGGTAGCCGGTTCGTAGTAGCCGATGTTTTCGCCTACGTTAGCCTGAGTCGCGCCACCAGAGGTGTACGCAGTACCAGATCCATTGGTCAGGGTTACGAGGAAGATGGCATCGGGGTCTTCACACACAAACGCCTTAGCGTCAGATGATACGGTGCCAGACGGCCAGTACTGTGAGTCCAGCGTGTACTTCAGACCAGAAGCCTGAGAATACTGACAGCCGAGGAAGATACCAACCGGAGCGGTAGCAAAAGCTGCCTTTGCGCCAGAAGACGTATCAACACGGACGATAGTACCATCAGTGGTGTAGGTTACAAGATCACCATAACCGATGTTCTGAGCGTACCCAGAAGCAATCGGAATCTGGCGGATAGCTGCGTTATAAACGCGACCACCAAGAAGGTTTACCGGAAGGAAACCAGCAGGGGCCATATTTGCAGGATATGCCATATAGAACTCCTAAATTTGAAATACGGCCCCTAAACGCTTAGGAACCGCTACCAAAAGACACTTTGGACTTCCCTTCGCGGAAAAGGGGCATCCGAGGATCATTTTCGCGGAAGAGATTATTGTCAACGGACTGCGTCTGCTTATGCGTCATATCAGCATAGTACGCATCGCGCTGATCAATGATCTCCTTTGGCGCTTTACATAGTACAAGACCGCCAATCTCAATAAGATCAGAAGCCGGAGCCAAACCAAACGCCGCAAAATCTGAGCTAATCTCAGGGTGATCAGCCGCCTTACACGGCACCCAGCCTTCGCGTCTGGCACGAGCCATATTTGCCGGATCAGGGTTACCCATCATGGCAACACGAATCCAGCGAAAACCATACCCGTCAACAGGGTTAGGCACAGGGAGATCATGCGCGGGTTTCCAAGACTCCATACGGACTTCTTTTTCTCGCGTTTCATTTTGTCTAAGCGAACGGTCGATATTAGCCATTGCGTTGCTCCAGTTTGCGCTTCTCAGCAAGGTACGCCTGTTTGTCGATACCGAGTCGCTTAATAATTGCATCCTCAGACTTGGTCACTGCGTCTCTTTTAGGGGCTGTCGTTCTACCGACAGATGCCACAGCGCTCGTTCTTCTAGGACGTTGGTTAAAGTTTTGAGGAAACATCTGCCTCATGCGGGCGTCTACTTTGTCGTAATACTCGTCAGAAGTAGGATCGACACCGGATTTTACTAACCGTTCATGTACCCCGTAGGCGAATGCGGTCATCTCCTCGTCCTTGCCAAACCAAGGATTCTGGGATGCCCATGATTCTGCCTTGTAGTCCCTTGCGGGTGGTTGCTGAGGCTGAACAGGTGTTGGTTGGTTATATACAGCATTATTATTTTGCTGTAAAGATACTTGTGGTACCGGGGGTAGTGGTGGCACCCATACACCTAAATTACTACGCTCTATAGCGAGCTTGTTCAGCTCGTTCTGCGCTTCGATAACCCCATCCGTATCGCCTGCTTCAAAAGCTTTGCGATACTTATCCTGAGCAATCTGCTGCTGGTAGTCGAGCCGTGTGGTGGCCTCTTCAGTCAGTCGGCCTGAGCCCCAAGTTACCGTCTGCTCAAGTTCCTGAGCACGGTTGTAGAACATCTGCGCGATCTTGACTGCTTCCGCGTGCTCGCGCGCGAGGCGCTCCTTCTCACGTCGCTCGTCGTTAATCTTGTGCGTGAGCTTGTCAATACGCTTCTTGACGCGTTTGGAATAACTCTCAAGCTCTTCCTCTTGTTCAGGATCGTCTTCATCCAACGCTAACGGTGGACGCCCTTGGTCTTCTTCAGGCGTATCGTCTACGACCTCGTACTCTTCCTCATCCGGTTCGGGCGCTACGCGCGTGTTCTCCCCGAGAACTCTACGCCCTACTACGTGGACTTCTTCGTCATTGGAAAAATCTAAATCATCATCTCTTGCCATAAATCACCTTTAGTAAGCGCGGTTGATACCGCGTGGATCAGCAACAGTACCCTCGATCATATCGTCATTAACGATGATGAACTCTTTTCCGTCTACGCTGAAACGCGAGCCAGAATAGGCGCGAAGAAGAACAAAATCCCCTTCCTTACACCACGGTCCCGTAGGAAACTTATCCTTGTCCATGTAGCACATGTCCCCTTGTTTGAGGACGAGGCCAACAACAGCTCCGGCTTCTTCTCGTTTAGCCGTTACGTCAGCGAGCGCAATACCGCCGTCCGTAGTCTTGTTGATCTCTGGTTTAACGACCAGCATCTTGTATCCCACAGGTTCGGGGAGACGATCAGCCAATCTTTCTGCACTTTCTTGAGTCTTTTCAGCGTCGATATTAGCGACAGACATCAGAATTCCTCTTCATATTTACGCAGGTCTTTTACACGTTCAAGCGCTGAGGTCAGACCTGTAATTACCCCAGCGAGGTGCCGATACTCGGCGTAGTCAGCTGCGTGCCCGAAGGCAATCGCGTCTTTGCGAGCTTCAATCAGCTCAACCAATTCTTTCTGCAGGATTTCTAGTCCAGTCATACCTTATCTCATCGGTGGCGCAGGGGGAGCTGCGGGAGGCGAAGGTGGAGCCGGAGGCGCTCCGGGTGGAGCCGGAGGCGCTCCGGGTGGAGCCGGAGGTGGACCACCTTGCGGACCCTGCGGCGCAGGGGGAGCCTGTGATGCTGGCGCGCTGGGTGGTGGTGTGGGCTGAAGTGCATTCTGCTGCTGCGTAGCCATATCCATACCCTTAAACAAGCCCTGAACCTGCGCATCTTCATGCTGCAAGAGGAATTTAGACTCGTTGTTAAGCATCGCAATTTCTTTCTGCGTCTTCAGCTTTTCGAGCTCGATCATCCTCTTATCATTGATCTCCTGCTCCTTGAGGGCGATTTCCTTCTGCTGCATCTGCACAACCGGATCTTGCGCGGCCTGCTGATTAGCCTGCTGCTGCGCTTGTGCTTGATTGGCCTGTACCAACTGCTGCGCAGCCTGTGCGGAGAGTTGAGCGAGCTGAGCTGCAATCGTCGGGTCCAACGCCGTGTTCGGCGGCGGTAGGGATACACCCAACTGCTTTTGCAGTTCTTCGCGGTACCTAAACCCTACGTGCTCTTGCACATGGGCCATGAGCGCCGCTTTGATGGCGTTGGCATTCGGATCTTGCCCCATGATCTGTGCGATCTTGGGGTCATTGATCATGCTCATGTGGATGGTGATATGTGACTCGTGGTCCTGCTCAATGAATGCCTTGCAGGGTTTCTGCTTGAGAATTTCCATGTTCTCAGAAACTGGATCAGTCGGCTGCTCGTCTTCATCAGGCACTGCCACAATCTTATCCGCGTCCTTGATACCCATGACCTCGAGCATCTGACGGTGAAGAACAGGCAGGTTGTATATCTGGGGTGACTGCTGTGCGAGCTGAATCGCGGCCTGATACTGAATAATCCGCTGCGCCATCGTTGAGGCGTTTGGGTCGCTGACAGGGATGATGTCAACCTTGTCGTAGTCTTCTTTCTTCGCGGTGGGTTTCGCGTTGTAGTCCGGGGTGTAGTCATACGCCGGAGCCGTGAAATCACGGATCAGCTGAGCAATCAGCTTGAACTCCTGAGCCATCGAGGCGTGAACCCGTGCCTGAACGGCGCTCATCACCTTGAGCTCGCGTTCGAGAATCGCGAGCGTGGTCCCTACCGGAGCCTCACCGTTGATCTCACCAAACTTCACATCGCTGACTGCTGCCAGCTTGCGACCTTCTTCGACTACGTTCTGCAGAAGCTGGAACAGAGTGGCGCTCGGTTCCTTGTAGGGGAGGGGGAGGATATTGTCCTTGATGTTGGAGGAGGGAACATCAACATCTCTCCATTCACCGGGCATGATGGGGGTGTCATCGCCCTTGATTCGGAGCCCCCTTGACTTGAGGCCACCCGGCAGATTGCTCAGGGTGCCCGCATCGACCAACTGACGCGTGATCGACGTTGCGCTCTTTGCCGACCCACCAAGAAGATGGATCAGACCATAGCCGTATGCCCCAAAACCGGGGATATAGGTGTACTGTACGAAGTGCTGCTTCTTTTCCTTGAGCGGGTCGTGCTCATCCCAGTTACGGCGAACTGAGAGCACTTCTTCCGTCCCCCGATCGATCGTCACGATATAAGGCAGTGCGATCCCTGTCTCTTCGCCCGTTTCTTCATCAGTGTCTTCAAACCCCGCGAGGTCGAGGTCTATAGAAATCTCAAGGAGCTGATACCGATCGTCGTCAATCTCCGCGTATCCTTCCGCCTCATCCTTCCGACGACGTACTTCATCAATGATCTTGGTCGGTTCTCCGAGGTCAATATCCCGGTAGAACCCCGTGTATTGAAGCTTTTTCACCTCATTCTTGGTCTTACGCATAACATGCGTAACGCGAGGTGCCGAGCGCAGATCCGACGCTCCATACGGAATAATCAAGTCTTCTGCCGGGACGTACATGGACGTGGGTCGATCCAGTGTCGGGTCATAATAGACTTTCTTGAACCCTGCACCTGAAAGCGCCAGTCCCCAGAGCATCTTCTCGTGCTCCGCTCTGAACTCGACCATCTTGTCCGTCAGGTGGTGGTTCATATCCTCCACTACCCGCTTGGCTGACTCCTGAGTCGCCTTGTCGTCCTTACCTACAATCTTGGCCCGCACCGGTCCCTGTGCTGGGAACGTCTCCGCGATCATTTCCGCTTGGAAACGCACAACTGCTTCCGAAAGAATCGGATGAAATACGCCGCAGGCACCGGACCACGGCTCGCTGCGCTCCTCGATCTTCAATCCGATGAGATCGAGCCCCTCCATATAGGTGCGTTCCCAATCTTTGCGTGACATTTTATCGTTATCGAAGTCCTCCATAAGCTCTGAAGCAAGAGAGGAAAGCTCCGAGTCATCGATGAACTCAGCTAGATTGGCGTCAAAAGCGGGTTGTTTTTCTAGGTCTACCTCGACTTCCGTTTCGACGGGCTCATTCGGATCTCCAATATCGATTTCAATCGGCGCATCGTCGTCTTCCATGAGAAACGGAGACTGAGGGAGCATAGCCTTGTCGATATTGGGAATAGCCATGTGGGTGCCTATAAGAGTTCGAGTAGTTTCTGCAGGTAGTGGTGCGCTTTCTGGATGTCTTCCTTAAAGTCGCCTTTCTCGCCTGCGCGCATAATGTACTTGAGCCCATTGTACCTGTAAAACCCAATCGCCTGCTGCCTAGGCCCATGATCAATTACATCCCAAGGCTGCACGTCCATTTTTTTGTAGTGATCGCCACCCACCTGCATGGAATTCGCCGCTTTTACCCTCGGCTTCAACCCGGTGGGAAACGAAGACAGGATCTCTGCGTCGCGCAACTGCCTGCGAATCGACTCATTTTCAGCCCCAAGCTCTTCTAGCTCTTTGTTACCGGGCATGAATTTCACACGATTACCGTCCTTATCCCATTCGTCTTCAAAGGTCATATCCTCAGTCTCACACAATTTTTCCTGTTTCACGATCTCACCCCTCAAATGAATGTACATGTTCAATAGTACGCCGCCTTCCGCCCTCGGAACCGCCATTCGTCGTCATACTCCTTGTCCATCGCCGTACCGATGAACCCACCCGACCGGAACCTCGCCAGCGCGAGGGACACACAGTCCACCAAGTCGTCATTCCGCCCTGACGGGAACGACGCAACCTCATCAATCACCTCTTCCGCCCACCTTTTCTCCGGTGCCCAGACCTTCCCCGAGGCAAATATATCCGCGATCGCGTTCAACCGTGTAATCTTGTCGTTCCCCTTGGACGGCGTGAACTCCTGCACCGGCACCCCCATCCTCCGCAGTTCATAGATCAGCGGGGCCCCCGATGCCTTCTTTTCGATAATCACACTGTCCGGCTCCCACTCTTGGTACAGCTCGAGTGTCTTCGCCTTGAGCTCGGGGAACTCCAGCCTCTCGCGCCATGAATTCAGTAGTATGAGGTTGGGTTGCCCCCCGTCTTCATCGTTCTCGAAGACTCCGAAGATCACCGCGGCGCTAAAGTCAGCACTGGTCTTTTTCTCGAACGCCGTATCCATCGCCATGATGATGAAGTCTACGGGAGGGGGTTTGTCTTTAGGCCACGGTTGCCACCATTCCCTCTTAATAATCGCGTTCGATTCAGAGGTCGGCTCCTGCTGGTACTGCGCCATCCACTTGCCGTTTGGCAGTTCCTGACGGATGGCTTCCAGTTCTTTCAGCGGCCAGAACTCAGGCCAGAGGGGCTTACCCGAAGGGAGAATGGCCGGGAACTCGATCACTTCCCATTTATCGCCACCTCTGGTGGCGGATGCTTCCAGCACCTGTCCGGTCAGGTCACGCAGTGACCATCGCGTCATTACGATAATGATGGCCCCACCCGGTTGCATACGCTGCCGAGGTCCAGAGGTGTACCAGTCGAAAACCTTGTCGTAGATATCCGGGTTGAACTGCGCTTGTACCGCTTCACCTTCCGAGTGAGGATCGTCGATGATCAGCAGATCAGCACCCTTACCTGTAACCGTACCGTTCACACCCGCGGCGTAGTACTCCCCATTGTGGTTGGTGTTCCATCGTCCTGCAGCTTTCGAGTCCGTTCGTAGTTCCACATCGGGGAAGATTTTTCTGTACTCGTTGCTATCGACCAGATTTCGCACCTTTCTACCGAAGCCTTCGGCCAGCTCGGCGGTGTTACTGATCTGCATCACCTTCTTTTTCGGAAATTTCCCAAGAATCCATGAGGGCAGGAGGTAAGACGCGAACTCCGATTTCGTATGCCGGGGACCAAGGTTAATGATCACCCTCTTTTTCTCTCCTCTGGCAACCGCCTCGAAGAGTTTCGCGATTCTCCGGTGGTGAGCACCCGATATGAAGTCCGGCCAGACCGCTTTTACGTAGGCAATGAAGTCATCCTGCGCCTTTTCGCGTACTTTTCGGGTGTGGAGTTCATCGATGAGACCTAGCAGTCTCATCTTTTCCCCTTTTGGAGCGTTTTTCAGGAGCTCCTCAATCTGTTCCGGCGTGAGATCCAGCATCTAGATGCGCTCCGCCTTCCCTTCGATCACTTTTTCACCCGAAAAGCGCTTTATGGCACTCAGAAGTTCCTTTTCGAGCTCTGCCGTGGGCAAAGAGTTAATGTTTATTTCTGTTTTCTCGGTTGCGAGCCCGACTACAGAGGATTTAGCCAGCGAATCAAGCGCAGGTTTGCTGATTTTCGGGTCTGGATCGAGTGAAAGCTCGAAATACTTGTACATCACATAGTTCTGCCACTGCTCCTGAGTGGCAGGCATGACGAAATTGAACCGATCGAGCTGACTTTTGAAGAATCTCTCAGCCGCATAGCTGGGCGGGGGGCTGGTGTTCTCGGGGGTAGTGGCCTTCTGGGCCAACCATTGCTTGTCTTCAGTGCTCAGAGGCACTTCCTGATCGGTCGGAGGGAGCCCTGATTTGAAACTTTCGCGAGAGAAGATGGCGCTCATGGCACAGCGAGCTTCCAAAGGAAGCGGGTACTCCTCTTCGGCACCATCAGGTGCCCAGTCGTCTAGCTCAAAATATAAATTGTCCATCGCAGGTCACACGAAGTACCAGAAGGCGTGAACATATCATGCCCCGAAGGGCGGAGCAAACGCATAGCAAAAGCTATATAAAGGGTTTTAAATTTTTGGTGTGTAATTTTTTGGTGATGGATGGGACCCAAAGGAATATAGATTTTTAGGGGAAAGAGGGGGTGGGGTCTGTGTAAAAGCGGTGCTCGTACAAGTTTGTTGTGTTTGGCTGAGGAGTTTGGAATTTGGGGATTGAATGTGTGGATTTGAGTTAGTGTGCGCGCGTGGGACTCCGATGGCTGAGGGGGGTTCCCCCGTAGGGTGGGGTCGTCTAGCTCAAAATATAAATTGTCCATCGCAGGTCACACGAAGTACCAGAAGGCGTGAACATATCATGCCCCGAAGGGCGGAGCAAACGCATAGCAAAAGCTATATAAAGGGTTTTAAATTTTT
>OGWA01000002.1_pt1 | contig 43710 bp, 45 predicted proteins | sample 1575901 | NCBI WGS metagenome assembly OGWA01 (sample SAMN07581541, study PRJEB24739) | freshwater metagenome
TAGCAACAAGAAAGGCTGGGTTACCCATTCCAAGAGGTAGAGGTCGGCCGAGACAAGATTGCAATACCATAGGGACTGCTTATTACGCAGAAAACAGAGAAAAAATTCTAAAAAGAATGGCTATAGAGAAACTAAGCAAGCAATCATTAAAAAAGTAGATTTGCTTAAAAATGAACCAACTGATATTCGTTATGGTAAATTTATTTACTCAGCAATCAACAACATTTTTTTAGCATTTGCCGACACTGATGATAAAAGAGTACAATCATTTTTCTTTTCAGACATATATGATTTAGGTGATGATGAATTCTTTTCATTTATTGAGAATGCAATTAATGAAGAATTAACTCCTGAACAAATAGATTGGGTTCAATCAACAATTGAATCTATTATTGATGATTTAAGAGCAGATGACTTTGATGCTACTGGTTTAACAGAAGAAAAACGTCCCTACAAAGACCTCGAAACAACAGATAAATACATCCTTCGTGAATTTAACGAAAACATCGATCCTATTGAATTAAAATGGCATCGTGATAATGAAGACCGTATTATAGAAATTGTTGGTAATACCAATTGGAAATTACAACTTGAAAACCAACTCCCAACTTCTATAAATCAACCTGTTAGAATACCTAAAGGTGAATGGCATCGTTTAATTAAAGGTGATGGTACTTTAACATTAAGAATCATTAAAGAAGAATCAACCCAATACAATATTGAAGGTGAACTTCACACCGATACTAGAGAACGCCCTCAAAAAGATATACTTTCAGATGTTCGTTCCCTACCAGGTATTACAATTGTATCTTCTAAAGATATAAATCCTAATGTGTATGCTACAAACAATCCTGATTATGGTACTATTGTAAAAATTAAAGTAGATCCACATCCATTCTCAACAGGATTTAAAGATGAAGATTTACAACAATTATTACAAGATATTAGAGCAATTGAAGGTGTTAAAAGTTTTACTCTAAAACAAGAAATTGAAAAGAAAACAGTTTAATTAATATTTATAAACAAATAAAAACTTAAATAAAATGCAAATAGAAAAATTACGTTCCCTTATAAGAGAATCTATTAATGAATATATTCGTGAAATTGATAACGCAGCTAATGAAGCATCTCAACAAGCTAAAGTTAATGCTTGTGAAGAAGCAATTAAAGTACGCAAAGAAAGACTAGAAAGAATTAGTGAAAATGAGGATCTTAAAGAAATGGTTGATGAAACCAAAGTAAAAGAAATTCAAAATGAAATTAGAGCCCTTGAAAACTATAGTAAAAAATCTAAGAAAGTACTTGAAAAAATGAAGGCTAAAAAGGATAAAAAAGAAAATCCTGAAAAAGAAGAAAAAGTAACTACTGATACTCCTATTGACGAAGCAGATGTAACTGCTGAAATGAAACTTTCAGATGAAGAATCTAAAGCATTAGAAGATAAAGCTAAAGAAAATGATAAGCAATATAATCCAATGAATGAATCTTTTATTCGTATGCAAAAATTAGCAGGTGTGATTACCGAGGCTCAATATAATCAAAAAAGAAAAGCCTTAGTTGAGAATCAAATTAATGATGAGACCTTTAAATGGAAAGGACAACCACAAAATCCTGATGATATGTTGATGGATTATGATGAAGGTGAAGAGATTACTAAAGCATCATTTTGGGAAACAGATATACGAAATCGTTCTAAAGAAGACACTATTCCTAACTATGCACAAGAAGAAAATGGGAAATGGAGATTCCAGTGGGATGCAGGTGATATAGGTGGATTTGTAGAAGGTGAAGATTTTACATTCTAGATTTAACATATAGACCGATTCATAGCCGGTCGCTTTAACTAAAAACTAAAAATGGAGCTGTGGCCCAATCAAAAGATTGGGCCTTCTCTATGCTTAACTTGGCTCCACAAAAATAAGTTATTATATTAATATTATATGGAAAAGAAAATAGTAATTATAGGCGCAGGAGTAGCTGGTATAAATGCAGCTACCAAATTAGTTGATAATGGTTACCCTGGTAACTTAATCACAATTATAGACAAAGGTAATGACCCACATAACCGCTTACCTGAAGAAGTAATGACAGGTATGCTCGGTGCTGGAGGATGGAGTGATGGTAAATTGACTTATCATACTGCGATTGGAGGTGTATTATCAAAATACTGTGGTGAAGAGAAAGCAATGGAATTAATGGATCAAGTTATTAGTAACTTTAGACGTTTTCACCCTAAACCAGAAGAAATATTTTGCTCTGACCCACAAGCAGAACCTGATTTTATTAAACCATATTTTGGATTACGTTTATTCCCAGTATGGCATATTGGCTCAAATTATCTACATGAAATTGCTAAAACATGGTATCAGTATTTGTTAGATAAAGGTATTAACTTTGAATGGAATACTGAAGTAGATGATATTGATTTTAATCATAGTACAATCTACACTCATAATGCTACACTAAAATATGATGAACTTATTTTCGCTGTAGGTAAATCAGGTATTGATTTTGCTCAAGAATTATCAAACGGATACAAACTACCAACAGAACCAAAATCAGTTCAAATTGGAGTACGTTTTGAAGCACCACAAAAATACTTCCAAAAATTAATTGATATTAGTTATGATTTTAAACTATATCAAAAGTTTGATAATGTATCATTACGCTCATTCTGTACTAATAATAACGCAGCTTATGTAGCAGTAGAGGAAACATATGGTGATATTAGTTACAATGGTCATGCTAAGAAAGGTGAGGAATTTAGAAATGATATGACTAACTTTGGTATTCTAATGGAAATTAAAGGCATTGAAAATCCATTTGAATGGTCAAGAGAAGTAGTAGAACGACTACAATTCAACAATACTGGGCTATATTATTCACCAAACAAAACCCGCAAACCAGGATTAACATCAGAGGGAGCAGTAGTATCAGCTCATCAAATGGATGATTTAGAAGAATTTGATGAAGTATTAGGTGAGTATGCAAGTTATATTCTTGATTTCATTGACCAAATGAATAAAGTATTTGAATTTGGTGATGATTGGGGAATGTATATTCCTGAAGTAAAGTATTTATCTCCTGAACCATTAGTAGATTATAAAAACTTAGCATTAGTAGACTATCCAAATGTACACTTTGTAGGTGATGCTTTATCCGCTCGTGGTATAACAGTCAGTGGAGCACAAGGAATTTATGTAGCTGAATCATTACTATAAAAAACTATACATAACCTTTATTGCTTTAGGGTTTGGCTTTGCCGAACCCTTTTGCTATATTCACTATATAAATAAAAAATATAATGAATATACACGAGGACTTATCAAGAATTGGTAAACAATTAATGTTTAGTGAACCATTCTATAGTGTATTCTTATCTACTCTTAATAAAGTAGTTAGAAAAGATGTACCAACAGCTGGTGTTTGTATGCAAGGTATTAACTACCAATTAGCTGTAAATGAAGAATTTTGGAATTCTCTAGAAGGAGATAAACCAAAAATAGGTCTACTAAAACATGAATTGTTACATATCTGTTTTAATCATCTACTTGATAAAGATGACTACCCAGACCAAGAATTACATAATATAGCAGCTGATATTGAAATTAATCAATATATAGCTGAGGAATATCATCCAACTAAAGATATTCTATTACCTAGTTCATATCCTGAACTAAACTTACCTTTAAAAGCAGGTACTAAAGTATATTATGGTTTGTTAAAACAAGCTTTAGCAGAGGGTACTAGTCCAAAACTACAACAACTAGTAAATGCTTTAAATGGAGAAGGTGAAGGTTTACATCCAACTTGGAAAGAATTTGATAATTTAAGTGAAGCAGATGCTAAACTAGCTAAATCACAACTTGAACATCAAATTAAAGAAATCCTTAAAAACCAATCAGGTGATAAAAGTAGAGGATTCATTCCATCTGAATTAGAAAGTTTTATAGAAGATATGTTAGCTGAAACTGAACCATCATATGATTGGAGATCATATTTTAGAAGATTTACAGGTACATCAACTCGAGTCTATACTAAAAAAACAAGACGTAAACTAAACAAACGCTTCCAAGAAAACCCAGCATTAAAAATCAAAACCAAAAAGAATATACTTGTAGGTGTTGACACATCAGGTTCAGTTGGTGATGAAGATTTGGCTAGATTTTTTGCTGAAATACATCATATGTACAAAACTGGAGTGGCAATCACTGTCGCTGAAGGTGACGCTGCTGTTCATAACATATGGGAATATAAAGGAGATATGCCTAAATCAGTTAGAGGTAGAGGTGGTACAGATATGAATCCATTCATTAAATACTTTAATGAACATAAAGAGTACAACAGTCTAATTATATTAACTGATGGATTCATAGGTGAAAATCATATTAAATCATTTAAACCAACCCTAATGGTCATAACACCAAGTGGTGAGAGTTTAGATGTAATTAAAGAAAATGGATGGGGCAATTCTATTAAAATGAATTTAGCCTCTAAATAAATCATTGTTATATTTACTTAAAATAAAGGTTACAAATGGCAAAAAAAGAAAAAACAAAACATGCACAAGTGTCTCTAAATGTTAAAGAGGCAAAACAATTTCTTAAACACATTATTGATAACAATCGTTATCTACAAAAACAAAACAAACCACCTGTAGCAGTTGAAGTAATTGGTGATTCTGGTATTGGTAAAACATCAACTATTGTTCAATTAGCAAATGAGTTGGATTTGAACTTTGTTAAATTGAATCTCGCACAAATTGAGGAGTTAGGTGACCTAGTAGGTTTTCCAATTCGCCAATTTGAAGTATGTCAAGACAATGACAAATGTCTATGGATTGATGAACATGCGGTTGATGAGTATACTAAACAAGGATTCAAATTCACAGGTAAGAATCGAATGAGTTATTGCCCACCTGAATGGATTAGTGGTAAAACAAATGGTGGTATTTTACTTTTAGATGACTGGAATCGCGCTGACATCAGGTTCATTCAAGCTGTTATGGAGTTAATTGATCGCCAACAGTATATTAGTTGGGAGTTGCCTAAAGATTGGCATATTATTTTAACAAGTAATCCTGACAATGGTGATTATTTGGTTAATAGTATTGACAACGCTCAAAAAACACGATTTATATCTATTAATTTGAAATTTGATATTAATTGTTGGAGTGAGTGGGCTGAGAATGCTAAAATGGATAACAGATGTATTAACTTCTTACTCAAACATCCTGAACTAGTATCAACAAATACTAACTCAAGAAGCATATCAACATTCTTTAATTCAATTTCATCACTAAAAACATTTGATGATGAATTAGGATTGATTCAAATGATTGGAGAAGGTAGTGTAGGACCAGAATTTACTACAATGTTTACAATGTTTATTAACAATAAACTCGATAAGATTATATCCCCAGATGCTATTATGAATCATGAAAGTGAGGAATATATTCTTAATACTTTAAAGGGTATTATTGGTAAAGAAGATAAATATAGAGCGGATTTAGCATCAATTTTATCAACTCGTATTGTTAATTATAGTTTATTCTATAGTAAAACTAATAAAATAGAAAAACAATATATTGATCGTTTGGCTTATCTGATGAATGAAGATATATTTGCTATGGATTTGAAATACAAAATTGTAAAATCAATTTATAATGGCAATCCAAGCTCATTCAAAACATTGATGTTAAATAAAACTTTAATTAAATTCTTAAGTAAATAATTATGAATATAGGTGAATTAACATTTAATAATAAGCAGTTCCGTATTAATGGTTGGCAAAAGACAGCTGGTATTGTACCTGAATCATATAAACAACGGTATTTAGCTTTATATGAAAAAAGCAAAGATAATAAAATTGAAAATAAAACAACTGTTTATTCAACTCCATTATCTGAATTACCATCATATAAACTAAAAAATTATATTGATGAAAATAAACTAAATATTAAAACAGCTAGAAAATTTGATAAATTAGATGCTGTTATTATTAGTGATATTTTTATTAGAGATAACTATACAGATCTTAAAAATACAATTGGGATTCAAAAGCTAATAAAAGCTATTACACCCCACAACCACCAGATAATCTGTATCTAATTCCAGCTGAGTTTATTACAGGTAATTCTAAATTCACAAAATATAGAAATCAAACAATACAGTATGGTCAAAGTCAAGACATTGTTTTAAATCGTAAACAAGAACCATTTACTCATTATATTGTTCTTGAAAAAGATTTAAACAACTGGATTAAAACAGATTCTAATTTTGAAACTATTAAACAATACCCACTTATTTCAGGTCATATTATAACCAACCATCATGGTAATACTAAGGCGTGTAAGAATATTGATTTCTTTTTAAACTTAATTGATAATATTGAAAAATATAATTTAAAAGTTATTTTTGATACATCAGTTAATAATGAAATCAACCAAGGTGTAGTAATTGATTTTGATATGTATCAAACACTTTATAATATGCTTAATAGTGCTGATGTTGAGAATTGGGAAATGGCTAGAGAGATAACAGCTAATTGTGAGTATGAGACATCAAAACCATATTTGATGCATTTATATTGTAGTTTTAGTCAATTAAGAAAATCAAATGGTTCTACTAACTATCAATTCTTAAAAAAGAAACTAAATAAAGATGTTGAATTAGGAAATTATGGTAGAACAGGTGGCCCATCATTTACTGCTATAACAAAACACTTAGTGACCAAACATCCAAATCATACCCAAACATTTTTGGATTGTTTCAGATACCAAGTTAATATGTTTATTGGAAAGGATGTAATTAAAGAAATAGCATCTTATTAATATTTATTACTAAATAATATTAATGGCAAAAGTAGTACTCCTAAGTTGTACCAAATCTAAATTAGATCATCCTGCACCTGCTCAAGAACTGTATTCTGCTTCTCCAATGTTCCAAAAAACATTAAAGTATGGGCAGTCACTTAAACCAGATAAAATGTTTATTCTTTCTGCTAAGCACCATTTAGTACCTATGATTAAAGAATTAGCACCTTATGATAAGACTCTTAAAGATATGTCTAAGGATGAGAAAGAAGCATGGGCTGATGAAACAGTAAAACAAATGAAATCCCACGGTTTAAACCCACAGAAAGATAAATTTGTATTCCTTACTGGTAACGAATATATGAAGCCATTATTCAAATATATTCCCGAAGAAAATATTGAAAAACCAATGGATGGTAAGCGTATGGGTGAGCGTTTGAAATGGTTAAACAGCCAAATTAGTGAAGTATTTACTCGATTAAAAAAACTTATATATGAAGTACTCAAAAAATAACATCAACGAATATATCCAGTTATACTTAAATGACTTGGAAGATTACGGAGATGACAGTGATAACACATTAATAGCAGAAACAGTTTTAAATGATTTTAAAATGTTATTAACTGAATCAAAAGAACAAGACGTAACACAGTTGTTAAAAGAAGCTATACATAACTCTCGACCTGTGAATCGTTTAGTGTACAAAAACTTCTTGGAATATTTGGAAAATATTTGACACCTCTTGTTTGGCTTTGTAGGAAAAAGATGTTATATTTAGGTATAAATTAAAACATTATGGAAGAAAAAAAGTACAAATTAGACCCAACATTGGAAACCAAAAAGTACACATCAACAGACGGTACAGTTCGTTACATGAAAGATGGTAAATTGCATAACTGGGAAGGACCAGCTGTAATTCATCCAAATGGTAAGAAAGAATATTATATTAATGGTTTCCAACATGATAAAGACAGTCACCATAAAGCAAAACGTGATGGAGTTGGATTGCCTTGGTTTAAGAGTAGTGTAGGTAAAGGATCACGTTCTTAAAATTAAAATACTTCAAATTAGGCTTGCGCTTGCAAGCCTTTTTTATTATATTACTAATATGAAAATAGGATTTACTGGAACAATGAGTGTTGGAAAAAGTACACTCGTACATGCTTTAAAAGAATTACCTGAATTTAAAGATTATTTCTTTGCTACTGAACGTAGTAAATACTTACGTGATTTAGGTATTCCATTAAACACTGATAGTACATTAAAAGGTCAAACAATATTCTTAGCTGAACGTTGTTCTGAATTAATGAGAGAAAATGTTATTACTGATAGAACAGTAATTGATGTTATGGCGTTTGCTCATTGTGCTGAGTCAATTGATGATGATCAAAAAGAAGAATTTATCAATTATGCTTCTGCTTTTATTCCTGAATATGATTATATATTCTATGTTTCACCTGTAGGAGTTCAAATTGAAGATAATGGTGTTAGAACAACTAATGCTGAATATCGTGATAGAATTGATCTTACTATTAAACATGCTGTTAAAGAAGCATTACCATACATAACAAATTTTGGCATTATTTCAGGCACTACTGAACAGAGAATTGAGCAGGTTAAATATTACTTAGGTTTTTGATATTTATATCCAAACTCAAAACCCTAAAATAATGAAAATCTCTGAATTAAAGTCTACAATAGAAGAATTTATCGTTGAAGTATTAAGTGAAGCTGACATAGATAAAACTCGTGGTACAGCTATTATGTCTAAATCATCTAACCCTAAAGACATTAAAAAATTAACAGATCAAGGTGTTGATATAGAATTAAGAGAAGCAGAAGAAGCACTTATGGAAATGGCTTCATTCTATAAAGTAAAAGACAAAGCAGGCTTTAAATCAGCTTTAGCTAAATATAAAGAAGCTAAAGGTGATAAGTTTGATAAAGGTGCTTTAGGTAAATTATTATCAACATTAGATAAAGAAGGTGAAGTAGATTTAAAAGCATTATCTAAAGAAACAGGTAAGGATATAGCCACTTATAACAACCCACAAACACGTGGTGCTTTAGAAAAAGAAGGTGGTGAGTTTACTGATTATCTTGAGGCTGGAAAAGGTGAAAAAGCACCAAAAGAAAAAGCTGAAGATAAGCCAAAAGCTGAACCTAAAAAAGCAGAGAAAAAAGCAGAACCTAAAAAAGAAAAACCTGCTCCTAAAAAAGAAGAACCTAAGAAAGCTGAGAAAGAAGAAGATGAAGATGACTCAACAGATGAGAAAGCACCATCAGAAGCAGAATTAAAGAAAATAGATAAAGAATTTAAATCTGACAAATTTGCTAAAACTTTATCACCTGAAGAAAAAGAAAAACTAGACAAACTAGAATCAGGTATCAAGAAAAAATTAGCAAACCCAACCCAAGATAACATTGCTATTGTTAAACAGCTTATCAACAAACCAGAAATTAAAAAGTTGTTTAAAGACGGTGGTAAGGATCTTAAAGCATTAGTATCTGATATTATTGCTTAATATTACCCTTAATAAGGGACAGTTATGAGTCAAGACCTAAAACAAATAATACGAGATGAATACTTGAAGTGCGCCCAAGATCCGGCGCACTTCATGAAGAAATACTGTCATATCCAACATCCAACTCGTGGTAGAATCATATTCAACTTGTACCCATTCCAAGAAAAAGTACTACGATTATGGAGAGATCATCCATATGATATAGTACTTAAATCTCGTCAGTTAGGTATCTCAACTTTAGTAGCAGGTTACTCATTATGGTTAATGTTGTTTCAAAAGGATAAAAACGTTCTTTGTATTGCTACTAAGCAAGAAACAGCTAAAAACATGGTTACGAAAGTTAAATTCATGTTTGAAAACTTACCTTCTTGGTTAAAAGTACCCGCTGAAGAAAACAACAAATTAACATTACGACTAAGTAATGGTTCTCAAGTTAAAGCAGTTTCAGCGGCAGGTGACGCAGGTCGATCAGAAGCAGTATCGCTTCTTATTATAGATGAGGCCGCATTCATTGAAGGTATAGCTGAGATATGGGCATCTGCTCAACAAACCTTAGCAACAGGTGGTGGAGCAATTGTATTATCTACTCCATATGGTACTGGTAACTGGTTTCATCAAACGTGGGTTAGAGCAGAAGCACAAGAAAATGATTTCTTACCCATTAAACTTCCATGGTATGTTCACCCTGAACGTGACGAAGGTTGGAGAAAAAAACAAGATGAATTATTAGGAGACCCAAGATTAGCAGCACAAGAATGTGACTGTGACTTTAATACTTCTGGTGATACTGTATTTTACAATGAACAACTTGATTTCATTTCAGCAACTTCTATTAAAGATCCCTTGGAAAAACGTGGTATAGACCATAACTTATGGATATGGGAGTTACCAGATTATACACGTAGTTACATGGTAGTTGCTGACGTAGCTCGTGGAGATGGTAAAGACTTTTCAACGTTTCATGTGATAGATACTGAATTAAATACACAAGTAGCTGAATATAAAAGCCAAATTTCACCAAAAGAATTTGGTTATTTACTAGTAAGTATTGCGACAGAATATAATGAAGCATTGTTAGTTGTTGAAAATGCTAACATAGGATGGTCAACTCTTGACTCAATTATCGAAAGAGGATACAGAAATTTATACTATTCTCCAAAAAGTGAGACATTAAATGCTGAAACTTACTTAGAAAGAACAGATGATCCATCAAGAATGACACCCGGTTTTACAATGTCTATGAGAACTCGTCCGTTAGTTGTAAATAAGTTTAGAGAATATGTTGGAGACAAAAGTGTTGTTATACAATCTAAGCGTCTCCTTGAAGAAATGAAGGTGTTTATATGGAGAAACGGTCGACCTGAAGCACAATCTGGTTATAATGACGACTTAGTTATGAGTTTTGCAATCGGAATGTATGTTCGTGACACTGCTTTAAAATATAAAACGCAAGGTTTAGACTTAACCCGTGCTGCTTTAAGTAATATGGCTACTGTTCGACAAAACCCACAAGGTAACTATACTAGAAACGGTGTTCCTAACCCATATCAAATGAATATCGGTGGACAAAACGAAAATCTAAGCTGGTTACTATAATATTTATTATATATAATTTAATTTAAATGGCTGATACAAGTGTTTTTTCAAGATTAAGGAAATTATTCTCAACAGATGTAATAATTCGTAATGCTGGTGGTAATCAGCTTAAAGTAATGGATGTAAATAGCATCCAAGCAACAGGTGAATTTCAAACTAACGCCTTAGTAGACAGATTTAACCGTATTTATTCTAGCAACAGTACATCACTTTTTGGAGCCCAATTAAACCTTAACTGGAGATATCTCCGCACCCAAGTATACTCAGATTATGATGCGATGGATACAGATGCTATTGTAGCTTCTGCTCTTGATATTATAGCTGATGAATGTACTCTTAAAAATGACATGGGTGAGGTACTTCAAATTAGAAGTTCAAACGAAGATACACAAAAGATTCTATATAATTTATTCTATGATGTGTTAAACATCGAATTTAATCTTTGGTCTTGGATTCGTCAAATGTGTAAGTATGGTGATTTCTTTTTGAAACTAGAAATTGCGGAGAAATTTGGGGTTTATAACGTTATCCCATACACCGCTTACCATATTATGAGAGAAGAACATTACGACCCTAAAAACCCAGCTGAAGTAAGATACAGATTCAGTCCAGATGGTTTTTCAGGTGGTGCTACAGGTTTTTATGGCGTAACAGGTACAGGTACTTACAGTTCAAACAAAAATGATTCATCAATTTATTTTGATAATTATGAAATGGCCCACTTCAGATTAATTACAGATGTGAACTATCTTCCATATGGTCGTTCTTATCTAGAACCAGCACGTAAATTGTTTAAGCAATATGTTTTGATGGAAGATGCTATGCTGATCCATCGCATTGTTCGTGCTCCAGAAAAAAGGATTTTCTATATTAATGTAGGTTCTATTCCACCAAATGAGGTAGAAAACTTCATGCAGAAGACTATCACTCAAATGAAAAGAACTCCATTTATTGATCCACAAACTGGTGAATATAACTTAAAATATAACTTACAAAACTCATTAGAAGACTTCTTCATTCCAGTTAGAGGAAATGACTCAACTACTCGAATTGAACCAACTAAAGGTTTAGATTATACTGCTATTGAAGATGTAACTTACTTAAGAGATAAATTATTTGCCGCTTTAAAAGTACCTAAAGCGTTTATGGGTTATGAAAAAGATTTAACTGGTAAAGCAACATTAGCAGCTGAAGATATTCGCTTTGCTCGTACAATTGATCGTATTCAAAGAATTATACTTTCAGAATTATACAAGATTGCTTTAGTACACTTGTACACTCAAGGTTATAGAAATGAAGCATTAACTAATTTTGAAATTTCATTAACTACTCCTTCTATTATTTACGATCAAGAAAGAATAGCGTTAATGAAGGAAAAAGTGGATTTAGCTAAAAATATTGTTGATGGTAAATTATTACCTACAGATTGGATTTACGATAATATATTCCACTTAAGCCAGGATCAATATGATGAATATAGAGACTTAATTGCTGAAGACCAAAAACGTATCTTTAGATTTAAACAAATTGAAAACGAAGGTAACGACCCACTTGAATCAGGTAAATCATATGGTACTCCTCATGATTTAGCTGCTTTATACGGTGCTGGAAGAAATGGTGTAGGTGTTCCTGATGGTTATGATAAAGATGAAACTTTAGGTAGACCTAAAGAAAAAGCATCTATTGCTGGTACACAACAAAGTGCTTTAGGCAAGGATAGATTAGGTAATACTGGTATGAAAAAAGGAGACGCGACAGGTGAAGATGGATCTTTAAAAAATAATTTCAAAGGTGGATCACCACTTGCTCTAGAAACCCAACTTAAAAATAAAAATTTATTGGAATCTTTAGATAAAAAATTATCCATTAAAAAAGAAGAATCTTCATTATTAGACGAATCTCAAATACGAGAATAATATCTCCATATATATTTATAACTAAAATATTACTCCTGGAATGACTATAAAACATTCAAAGTATAAAAATACCGGTATCCTCTTTGAGTTATTAGTAAGACAGATCACAGCTGACACTTTATCAGGTGCTGAATCACCAGCAATCAATATTCTTAAAAAATATTTTACTAAAACTGAATTAGGAAGAGAGTATAAAATATACGAGAGCTTTTTTAAGCATACAAACACAACTGAGGCTAAAGCCGATATGGTTATTAGCACACTTATAGAAAGTTCTAAGCAATTAAATCGTTCCATCTTAAGAAGACAAAAGTATAATTTGATTAAAGAAATCAAAAATCATTATGATTTAGAAGAATTCTTTAAAACTAAATTACCAAACTATAAAGCACAAGCTGCTTTATTCACCCTTCTAGAAGTATACAACAGTGACAATCTGTCTAATCCTAACCAGATTATAGAAAATAAAACAGTTTTGTTAGAATATCTTGTTAAGTCTCCTATTGATAAAAAAGAAGTTAAGGAAAATATCTTAGAAGAATTCAGACATCAAGATAAAGATATTCGAGTGTTAGCATACAGAGTACTATTAGAAAAATTTAATGATAAGTATGCTGATCTAAATCCACATCAAAAATTAGTGTTAAAAGAATTCATTAATAGTGTTGATAATACACCTAAATTAAGAGAGTTCTATAATACTAAAATAAATGAAATTAAAAACACTTTATTGACTTTAAATAAAAAAGTAACCAATAAAGCTATCCAGATAAAAGTAAATGAGGTTGTGAATATCTTACCTAACTTAGGTAAAACAGATAAAGTTAATGACGATCATTTAATTAATCTTCTTCAACACTATCAATTAGTTGAAGAGTTAGAATCAGTAAATGGATAAGAAAGAAAAAATAAAAGAACTTATTCGCAAACGTTTAAAAGAAGAAAGTGCTACTGGTACTGGTGCTTCTTTTACTGCTGGAGCAGGTGAAAATTATGCTACACCTTATGCTTTCAATCCAAATAAAAAAGCTAAAGGTGCTAAAAATATTTACTACTATAAACTTGGTTTTAAACCTGTTGATCAAAAAGCTTTAAACAAACAAGCTAAAGGTATTGAAGTAAAACACTTATGGGAAGAAGAAGAACCCAAATTTGATATTGAAGGTTTTGTTAATAGTTTAGGAGTAGATGACGAAACAAAACAATATATAGCAGGACGATTAGGAGATTTTGATCTAATAGCAGATAAGCTAAAAGAACTCATCAAACTAATCCAAGAAGCTAAAAAAGAAACTATTAATAGTTATAGAGAAACACCAGAAAAAAAATCAGTATATGGTACTGATTTAGCTATTTCAATACTTGATAGAGCAATAAAATTATTTACATAACATGAGAAATACATTACAAGAACAATATAACCTTTTAAAAGAAGGTAAAGGTAATAAACAGCATTTTTTTAAATCTGCTCGTCATTTATTCCCTGACCTAGTAACCCCAGTTAACACTTATGAGGATACAGTGCGTATTCTTAAAAATAAAGGTATCATCGCTGAGGGTATTGGTGGTGTAGTGACTAAAGGTAAAACACCTGATTGGCATCAAATCTTTAAAGATAATATTACTGAAGCTGCTAAAGCTGAAGAAAAAGAAACCACTAAAGAAGTAACTGATATGGCTACTCGTGGTTATGATTATAAGGATAAAAAAGATTATAACAATGTATTTGGTCAAGAATTCTTAAAAGGATTCTACACTGAAATGCAGGATGAAAAAAATAAAGATAAAGATGTTGATGAGTTAAAAGCTATTGTAGCTAAAAACTTAGCTAAAGATATTAACCATTATGTTAAAGATGGTCAATTTGGTCTTAAAGGTGTAGGTTACACAACTGAAGCACCAGGTTTAGGCACTCCAAAAGAACCAAAAGGCAAACATAAATCTTCAGGTTATGGTGATTTAAAAGAATCAGTATTACGTTCTCAAATTTACTTATTAGTAAAAGAAGTATTAAGTGAAGCTAAATTTAAAGTTGGTGATACAGTCACTTACAAAGGAGATAAATATGAAATAACTCGCTTTGTTGATGATAGAATTTATATAAAATCTCTTAAACATGGTGGTCGCCCAGACTCATGGGTAAAAGCTTCAGATTTACAAAAAGAAGCATTAGCTGAAACCGGTGAAGCTGAATTTGAAAAAGCTACTGATATGATTGACGCTGGTAAAAGTGTTGAGATGGTAGCTAAAATGTTTCCTAACATTGATAAAGACCAACTCCAAAATTATAAAGAAACTAAAGACCGTTTAGAAACAGGCGATTTAGACTAATTATGAAACAGATACTTATTGAAACCCAAACATTCTCAGCTAAGCCTGTTAAAATTACTGAAGGAAAAGGTAATAACAGCAATTTATTAGTTGAAGGTATATTAGCCACAGCCGAAGTAAAAAACGGTAATGGTCGTTATTACTCAAAAGACTTATGGGAAAGAGAAATTAATAAGTATAGGGATAGTGTTAAACAAAATAGAGCATTAGGTGAATTAGACCACCCAGATTCCTCTATTATTAACTTAAAAAACGTGTCTCATAACATTAAAAAAATATGGTGGGATGGAGATCATGTAATGGGTATGATAGAAATATTACCTACCCCATCTGGTAATATATTAGCGGCTTTATTTCAAAATAATATTCCTGTGGGTGTATCATCTCGTGGTATGGGTTCATTAAAACAAATGGGTGAAGTATTAGAAGTACAAGATGACTTTGAATTATTATGTTGGGACTTTGTATCAACACCTTCTAACCCAGGCTCATATATGAAAGAAGTTGCTTTAAATGAAAGCAAAACAATTAATACTAATCAATATTATAAAGTAAATTCTATTATCACAGACATACTTTGTGCTAATGGAACTTGCCCAATATATTAACCCCTCTTAAAATAGAATTTTAAGACTGATGCCTCACAAAAGTGAGGCATTTCTTTTTCAACAAAGTGTATTTTTAGTAGATCCATATATATGTATATGCAAATATGCTACCCTTTCCCCCTATGTAGCATTAATTAGTTAATAATCTATTACGTTTCCTATTAAACGTATTTCCAAAACAAATTTATTTGAGGACAATGAACAGAGAAATGCTTAAAGAATGCATTGCTGATGCTAAAACCATTAGAGAAACAGCAATTGCAAGCGCAAAAGTAGCTCTCGAAGAAGCATTTACTCCCCAACTCACTGCTATGTTTGCTGAAAAGTTAAATGAGCTTGAAATGGAAGAGGAAATGAACGAAGAGAGTGTGAATGAAATGCACGGTATGGAAGAAGAAGGATTAGAAGAAAACTTCAATCTTGATGAAATCCTTGCCGAGTTAGAAATGACTGATGAAGGTGCTGAAATGGAAGAAGAAGGCATGTATGAAGAGTCATTAGATGAAGATCTAATGCTTGAAGATATGTCTGACGAAGAAATTGAAGAACTCGTTATGCAAGTCATTGATGACATGATCGCATCTGGTAAGCTTATGCCTGGTGAAGGCGAAGAAGAAGGTGAAGAAGAAGGTGAAGAAATGGAAGACATGGAAGGTGAAGAAGAAATGGAAGACATTGATGAAGACATCAATCTTGAAGAACTTCTTTCTGAAATAGATTCTGAAAAATCAAACCTTAATGAAATTGAAGCTATACAGACATTTTTTGATTACCTTCAAGCTGGTAATTTTGATGCTGCTAGTAACGTTTTATCCCAAGCATTAGCCACAAGTGAAGCAGGAGAAATAGCTGGAGGTCTTGGACTTGCAGGTACTGTGACAGCATTTGGTAAAGCTTTAAAAAGTTATCTTACTGATAAAAAAGTAGATAAAATGGAAGAAACAGCTGATGCTAAAGAAATGGAAGAAACTATCGCTGAACTCCGCAACGAACTCAACGAAGTTAATCTATTAAACGCTAAGCTTCTTTACACCAACAAAATCTTCAAAGCTAAGAATCTTACCGAATCAGAAAAAATCAAGGTTTTAAACACGTTTGACAAAGCAGAAAGCGTTAAAGAAGTGAAACTTGTATTCGAAACTTTAACTGAATCTTTAAAAGCTACTACAGCTAAAAAGAACACAATTAAAGAATCATTAGGATCAGCTTCTAAGACAATTTCAACTGCTACCCCTAAACAACCAATTATTGAGAGCAATGAAGCTTTTGCACGTATGCAAAGACTTGCAGGTCTCAAAAAGTAAAAATTAAACATTAACAAAAACAAATTTTTTTAAAAATTATGGAAACAATTCAACAATTAGTTGAGTCTGCTAACCCATGGAGATCACTTCAGAGTGATGCAGCTAAATTAGCTAACAAGTGGGAAAAAACCGGCCTCTTAGAAGGTCTTGGTGAAGACATCAACAAGAACAACATGGCTTTGATGTTGGAAAACCAAGCAAAGCAATTAGTAGTAGAATCTTCTGCTACAGGTACTAACTCTTATTTCACTTCAGGTCAAAATGGTGAAAACTGGGCTGGTATTGCATTACCATTAGTGCGTAAGGTATTTGGTCAAATCGCAGCGAAAGAATTCGTTAGCGTTCAACCAATGAACTTACCTTCTGGTCTTGTATTCTTCTTAGACTTCCAATATGGTACTAATAAGAGCCCATTCTCTTCAGGTGGTTCTATGTATGGTAACCGTAATGCGTCTAGTAATACCCCATTTGCTAATACAACTGCAGCTGGTGGTTTATACGGTGCTGGTCGCTTTACTTACTCTACTAACCAAACTCAATCAGGTATTACAGCTGCCCCAGCTGCTGGTACAACTTTAACTCTTAACACTATTACAACTGCTTCTTGGGCTCAAGTAAACTTTGACTCAAGCTTATCAGCTTCAGTAGCTGCAGGTGAAGTTAAAGCTATTACTTTTGGTACTTCTTCTATTCCTAACGCTGATATTGATGGTGTTCGTGGATTTGTAGTTAGTAGTTCTACATATAACGCTTCAACTAACCTTAATGCTTTCGCTAAGTGGGAAGCACTTGCTGGATCTGTGACATTGTTTGTTACTGGTTCTGCTGGTGGTGGTGCTGGAACTACTCCAACTGTAATTTACACTAAAGCTACAGCTGATAATAAGCGTGGTGATTTTGAAGATGGTAGCACATATGCTGTTCCAGATGCTTATGGTAATACAACCATTGCAATCCCAGAAATTAATATCAGCATGCAATCTCAAGCCATTACTGCTAAGACTAAAAAGTTAAAGGCTGTATGGACTCCTGAATTTGCTCAAGATTTGAACGCATACCAAAACTTGGATGCTGAAGCAGAATTGACAAATATCATGAGTGAGTATATTTCATTGGAAATTGACCTCGAAATCCTTGATATGTTAATTGCAGATGTTCCTACAGCTAATACTGAATACTGGAGCACTATTAACAATACTACTTTAAATGCTGGTGGTACTGATTTTACAGCTAGCTTAGGTTACTACAACACTCAAGGTCAATGGTTCCAAACTCTTGGTACTAAAATCCAAAAGATCAGCAACCGTATCCACCAGTTAACCCTTCGTGGTGGTGCTAACTTCATGGTAGTTTCTCCAACTGTAGCTACAATTATCGAATCTATTCCTGGATTCGCTTCTAATAGCAATGGTGATGCAGCTGACATGGAATATGCATTTGGTGTACAGAAAGCAGGTCAATTCAACAGCCGTTACACTGTTTATAAGAATCCTTACATGACTGAAAACACTATCTTAGTTGGTTTCCGTGGTAAGCAATTCTTGGAAGCAGGTGCTGTGTTTGCTCCTTACATTCCGTTGATCATGACTCCTCTTATCTACGATCCATCAACCTTCACTCCACGTAAAGGTCTGTTGACTCGCTACGCTAAGAAGATGTTACGTCCTGAATTCTATGGTAAAGTATTAGTTAGTGGTTTGAACACTCTCTAAACTAAACTAAATATCTAACAATTAAGCCCAGAGAAATCTGGGCTTTTTTGTTTTTATTTAATATTTATCAATAAACAAAAATATGACTGACTTTAACCGAAGTGAAGAGGCTAAACAGATTTTTAAAGAAAAACGTAAGCCTAAAAATCCAATCACATTTAAACTCACATTAAATGAAGAACAAAAGTTAGCAAAACAAGTCATTTTAGACAGTCCTGTTACTTTATTAAGAGGCATGGCAGGTAGTGGTAAAACACTAGTAGCATGTCAGGTTGCTTTAGATTTAGTATTTAAAAAAGACGCTGAAAGAATTATTATTACTAGACCTACTGTAGCTAAAGAAGAAATAGGCTTCTTACCGGGTGACTTGAAAGAAAAAATGGATCCGTGGTTAGCTCCTATCTATGCTAATCTTTATATGTTATATGATAAAGTAAAGATAGACAAAATGATCCAGGATAATCAAATTGAGATTGTTCCCTTTGCATTTATGCGAGGTAGAACATTCCCTGACGCTGTAGTAATTGTAGATGAATGTCAAAATATTACTCATGGTCAAACTGAAATGATTTTAGGCCGTTTAGGTAAAGGTGGTAAAATGATTTTTTGTGGAGACATAACTCAAACCGACTTAAAAAACAGAAAAGACAGTGGTATTGGGTTCTTTACTCGCATGGAAGAAAATATTAAAGGAGTAAAAATCTTTACTTTAAAAACTAATCACCGACATGAGATTGTAGAACCTATCCTTAAACTATACTCAGACTATAGGGATTGATATTTATAAATAAACTCTATTCATGGCAGCTGGTAAATATTCATTTGTAATAGAACAAGGAACTACTACTAATTTTAATATTTTATATCAAGATTCTAGTAAAAACTATATCGATTTGACTGGATATGAAGCCAGAATGCAGCTTAGACCTAATATAAGTTCTCCAACTGTATATCTTCAACTTTCTAGCTCTTTAAACTCAGACGGTACAGGTATAACTGTTAGTCCTAGTGGTTCACTTAATATTTATATTTCTTCATGCACTAGCTCTATGCTTACTTTTGATCAAGCAGTATATGATTTAGAAATATATTCAGGAAGCGGAGCATGTCCATATGTTATTAGATTATTAGAAGGAAATGTTAAATTAAGTAAAGAAGTAACACGATAAAACACATGGTATCAGCCAATCAATCTCCAACAGTAGTAACAATAACCTCTCCAGGCCCACAAGGCCCACAAGGCCCAGCAGGTCCTCCAGGTGGAGCTACTACTGGATCTAATACCTTCACAGGTAACCAAACCATTTCTGGATCAATTCTCATTTCAGGCAGTATTATACCTGCTGTTGGAACAGGTCAACTTACTTCATCTTTTGATTTAGGTTCATCAACAGCAGCTTGGAAAGATATCTATGTATCTAATGGATCTGTTAAATTTATAGATTCTGGATCCCCAGCTGTTATCCTCTCAGCTAAAGATGGAGGAATATCTATTAATGGTGGCTCTACTATATCAGCAGATGGTGTTAGCGGGCAATTTATTACATCTAAAAGTTTAAGTGATAATGTTACTGTTAAAGATAGTAACAATAGCTTATTAATGGGTCCTATTGAAGTAGAAACAGATAAAGAAATTGTTGTTGAAGAAGGATCTGATTTAACCATTTTTGGAGATATAGAAATTACAAATGTAGCTACAGCAAATGCGGCTTTATTTGCTACTAGTGCTTCATTCTCTGATAGCTCATCATATGCTTCAAGTGCTTCATACGCTGATAATACTATTAGTTCTTCATTTGCCTCTACATCATCTGTAGCCACAAGTGCTTCATATGCTGCTAGTGCTTCTTATACAAACACTTCTTCATACGCATCAAGTGCTTCATTCTCCAATACTTCCTCATATGCTTTAACAGCTAGTTATGCCTTAAACACTACAACCTCTTCAACTTTTCCATATTCAGGTAGTGCTGTTATAACAGGATCATTAATTGTACATAATGCTGGAAGCACTATTGTAGATACAAATATTGGTTATTTAAATGATGATACAGATATAAGATCTGTTTTATGGAAAGATAGAATCCTTAAAGATGCTGGTGGAGTAGATGTTGTAAATTGGGAAAATAAAGTAATATATGATAATGCGTTTATTAGCTCTATAGACTGGGGAAATAGACTTCTTTATAATAATAACAACCACCCATCTATAGACTGGCAAAACGGACTCCTTTATCGCTCCAACAATACTTTAGCTATTGACTACAACACCCCAGGAATATACGGATTTGTATCAGCTAGTTCTAGTATTATAAATACAACTCCTGGAGCAAGTACTAATGTACAAGTTGCTTTTGCTCAATCTGGGTCAAACTTCTTTATATATGTGTATATGGGTGGAAGATGGAGATCTGCTTCACTTTCTTAATAATTAAAATAAAAAATATATTTATAACTAAATAATAAAAATACATGAGTAGAGTTAAAGTAAATAGTATAACCCCATTTACAGGGCAAAATATAACACTTGGAGGCCATGCTATCCCTTCAGGTAGTGATAAAAACTTAGGATCAGAAAATAATCCTTGGTCTGAACTGTATGTTTCAACAGGATCTGTAAATTTTGTAGGAGCTGCATTAGCAACTGTAGCTATAATAAAAGCAGGTGGTGAAAGTGGTGTTAGCGCTGCCATCCCATCTGGTCAAGTATTTATAGACACAGTTGGCACTACACCTGGTAGCACATTAAGAGGTTCCTTCAGTGTAGGAAGAACTAATAGAGCTTCAGGAACAGCTTCTTTAGCAGTTGGTTTATCAAACACAGCTTCAGGTAATTATTCATTAGCTCAAGGTCAAAGAAACAACGCTTCTGGGTTAATTTCTCACGCTCAAGGAAGTGGATCTATAGCATCAGGTGTTGGTTCTCACGCTGAAGGTCAATCAACTGTAGCTTCAGGTCAATATTCTCATACTGAAGGTATCTATACTTTAGCTGATGGTTATTATTGTCATGCTGAAGGATATCAAACCACAGCTTCGGCTTTTTGGGCATCCCATGCTGAGGGTCAAACTACACAAGCTTTTGGTGATTATTCCCATACTGAAGGAGTATCAACCACAGCTACTGGAACTGGAGCTCATGCTGAAGGATTAAATACTAGAGCTACTGGTGTTGCTTCTCATGCTGAAGGTAATTTCACAACAGCTTCAGGTGAAGCTTCACATGCTGAAGGACGTTTTACTACAGCATTAGGTGATTATTCTCATGCTGAAGGTTATGTTACCAGAGCTTCAGGATCTTATTCTCATGCTGAAGGTGAATCTACTATAGCTTCAAGTTTAGGTGCTCACGCTGAAGGATATAATACTACAGCCTCAGGCTTTTACTCACATGCTGAAGGATATAATACCAAAGCATTAGGGTTATACTCTCACACTGAAGGAAGAGACAATATAGCATCAGATTTAGGTGCTCACGCTGAAGGATGGTTCACCACAGCTTCAGGTCAATATTCTCATGCTGAAGGAGTTGAAACAACTGCTCTTGGTGCCTTTTCTCATGCTGGAGGATACGGTACTGTAGCCTCAGGTAGTTATCAAACCGTAGTAGGCCAGTATAATGCTTTAAATAACATATCTTCTCTGTTTATAGTTGGTGCTGGTGGGCAACTTACTAGAAAAGATGGTTTCTCAGTTGAATTAGATGCAGCTAATGTTAGACCTCACATTGTACTCCCAACAAATACCTCTAATCCAACTAATCCAAAAACTGGATCTATGTATTTTAATCCAAGTACAAATTTAATGTATATATACAATGGCACAGCTTGGAGATCAGCTTCATTTGCTTAAAAATTAAAAATATATAAATTTAAAGGACCCCAATTAGGGGTCTTTTATTTTCTCTTAATATTTATAAACAAACTCTATTCATGGCTAATATTCCTATTTACCCTGGTTCATCCTCATTCTTTCCGGGCCAAACTCCATTTGGATTTTATGATTATGATTATCAATTCCAAATAGATGCTGATAAAGTAGCTACCTTTTGTGCTCGTAGATTAGGATATCCTTTAGTAGATGTTGAATTACAAGATTTAAATTTTTATGCTGCTTTTGAAGATGCAATTACTACTTATGGCAATGAATTGTATGCTTTTCAAGCACGAGATAATTACTTATCTTTAGAAGGAGCACCAGCTGATACAGATGTTAACACAGCTATTATAACACCTAATTTTGCTACTATTATTAGGATGTCTCAACAATATGCTTCTGAAGCAGGAGCAGGAGGTAATATGACTTACTACAGTGGAGCATTAGCTTTAACCCCAGGTAAACAAACCTATGACTTAAAAGATTGGGCTGTGAGTCAAAGTATATCAGGTGGAATAGAAATTAAAAAAGTATTCTACCAAGATTTACCTGCTATAAATCAAATGTATGCTCCGTTTGGGGGTTTCGCAGGATTAGGTGGTTTACCTGCAGCAGGTATCTATGGTGGGATGTATGGTGGAGGATATGGAGGTGGTTATTTAATGATGCCTGTAGCATATGATGCTGGAGTAATTCAAGGATTAGAATTAAGTAATACTATTCGTTTATCACACTATACATTTGAAATTGTAAATAATAACCTAACAATATTCCCTATACCATCAGATAATGATACTAGAGGAGGATTTTTATGGTTTGAATATCTTAAGTTAGATGATAGATATACTAATAGTATAACTCAAACTGATGGAGATAAAGTTACTAATGTGTCTAATACTCCATATAATAACCCAACCTACACCCAAATTAATTCAGTTGGTAGACAATGGATATTTGAATATACTTTAGCATTATGTAAAGAAATGTTAGGGTATGTTCGTGGTAAGTACGGAACAATTCCAATCCCTGGCCGTGAAGTAACTTTAAACCAAGCTGACTTATTAACAGCCGCGACAACTGAAAAACAAGCTTTAATTGAAAGATTAAGAGCATATTTAGATGAAACTTCTAAAAAATCTTTACTTGAAAGAAGAAAAGATGAAAGTGAATTTAGAAAGCAAGAAATCAATAATGTACCAATGGTAATATACATAGGATAATGGCACTATTTGGAGGATCAAGAGACGTAAGTATATTTAGACATGTCAACAGAGAGTTGCTAGGAAATGTTATTACTCAACAGTGTGCTTTATATAAATTTTCTTTAGAACAAACCACAGTTAACATGTATGGTGAAGCTTCTGGGGGTAAATTCCTAGAAGGCCCATATTTGTTTAATTCACTTATTACAGTTGATGATAATACATCTCCTGTAAGTGAATTAGGTGTTGACTTTAATTGGGGCATAACCGCGGCATTTTTAAGAGATGACTTAGTAGAGGCTAATGTACACCCTGAAGTAGGTGATATTATTTTATACCAGGAAAGCTATTTTGAAATAGATAATACTAATGAAACTCAATATTTTGCAGGTAAAAACCCTGACTTCCCATACGAATCTAATCCATTAAACCCAGGATTAAGTGAATTTGGTTACAATGTAAGCATCATCTGCACAGCCCACTACGCCCCAGCAGACAAATATAATATAATCAAACAAAGATTATGATAAATAAAAGAAAACCAATACCAAAAACGCAAAGGGAATTAAGTGTTGAAAGACAAAATCCTTACATTCCTCCGGCTGGTGCTCCTGGTTTTTCTCCTACAGGCAACCCTAATGACAGTAATCAACCTAACAGAGCATTACAAACCTCTTTTAAAGGTGATACTGTTAAACCTATGTCTATTGGTATACAAGACATAGATGAAGCTATAATGTATTATTTTCAAGATGTTATTCGACCTTCTGTATTTCAAAATGGAGAAAGAATACCTGTACCTATAATTTATGGTTCACCTGAGAAATGGAAATCATTTCAAAAAGACGGATATTATAGAGATTTACAAGGTAAGATAATGGCTCCTCTTATAATGTTTAAACGTAATACTATTACTAAAGATAGAAGTTTAAATAATAAATTAGATGCTAATAATCCTCATAATGTAGCTGTTGTAGGACAATCATATAATAAAAAAAATGAATATAGTAAGTTTAACATGTTAAATAATGTTAAACCTGAAAAAACATATTATGTTACCGTAGTACCAGACCATGTGTCTATAACTTATGACTGCGTTGCTTTTACCTATTATAATGACCAATTAAACAAAATAATAGAAGCAATTGAATATGCTTCTGATGCGTATTGGGGTAATCCTGAAAGATTTAAATTTAAAGCTACTATTAATTCATTTAATACTACAACAGATTTATCTGAAAATGGGGAAAGAATAGTAAAAAGTACTTTTACTTTAAACATTTATGGATATATCATCCCCGATACTATACAAAAAGATTTAAAAGCAGCTCGTAAATTCTCAGACAGAAATAGAATTATTTTTGGATTAGAAACAACAGGTGGTGGTATAGATAATTTTGAAGCTAATACTAAACAAACTTCAACTCAAGGTACAGGTATAGCTAATATATTTGATTCTCAAAATGTATCTAATAATACAACAATTATTACAGGTGATATAGGAAGTATATCAACATATTTAAGTGTTAATAATCAAGCTACTGGAGCATATGTTGACCCTGTGACAGCAGTTTTTGCTTATGATTGGTTACCTTCACCCACTCCATTACCTGCTACAAATGCTGATCAATTTGTATTCTTTATAAATGGACAGTTATTAGAGAAATCAGCTATAGTATCATTTACCCAAGGTACAAATATAAGTACTTTAGTAATTGATCCAATTGCTTTAGGATTTAGTTTTGAATCAACAGATGAAATAATAGGAATAGGAAAATTTGATATCTAATGTCTAAAATAGCACTAAAACAAATATCAGGTATTTTTGCAACAACAGGTTCGAATAATTTTGTTGGTAATCAAACTATAACTGGTTCTGTTTTTTCTACAGGTAGTCTTTGGAATATAGTAACTTCTGAATTCCAAGTTGTTACTAATCCTGCCTATTTTACTAATGATTTCTTTTTATTAAAGAATCAATTTAATGAATTTAAAATGGGAACTACAAGCAATGATGTTGGTTTTACACTATCATCTTCTGTAAATTCTCCATTCATAATTAATAATACAACTAAAGATATTCTTACACTTACTAACAGTGGAGCGTTATATCTTTCAACCCAATCTTCTCTTCCTTCTTCACCCCAAATTGGTGGATTACTATTTTCAGGAAGTGATTTCTTTGTATCACTATAATATTTATTAATAAACATTTAAAATAAAAATATAACAGATGGCATCTTGGAAAAAAGTCTTAGTCTCCGGTTCAGCTGGTGAATTTTCTTCAGTAACAGCAAGCGCTGGATTACGAGTAGGTACTAATCAAGTAATTAGTACTAACCCTGCACTCACAAGTCTCAGTGGATCATTTAGTGGTTCATTTACAGGTGACGGATCTGGATTATCTGGAGTAACTGCTAATTTTCCAACTACCCCTGTTACATCTTTATTAAGTACTAATAAATATTTTGTTAATACTGGATCAGACAACGCTGCTAGTGCTTATATTACTCATGATGATGTAGTGGATTTATTAACAGGTAATATTAATGTAGCTGCAGCCGCAGGTAATATTACAAAAAATGGTACAGCACTTTCATTAGCTTCTACATTAACCAATTTAACTAGTGTTACTTCTACTGGATTTACCAGTAATGCTGCTGCTAATACAGTAGGATTTTTTGGTACAGCAAGTTGGGCTCAAAGTTCTTCTCAAGCTATAAGTAGCTCATTCAGTACAACTGCTTCTTATGCCTTAAACGCTGGTGGTGGTACATTAAACATTTCAGCCTCAGATAATACTAATGCTTCTATTAATTTAACAAACGCTTTAATTGTAAGCGGTACATTAAATGAAATTGATGTTACTGTTAACAATTCTAATCGTACATTACAAATTGGCTTACCAAATAATGTTAGTATAGCAGGTAATTTAACAGTAGCAGGAACATTAACATCTGTAAGCGCTAGTAGTCTTATAGTAACAGATAAATTTATTTTACTTGCTTCAAGTTCTACTTCAACCGCGGCTGATGGAGGTATAATAGTTCAACGCACTGTAACTAACAACACAGGATCAGGATATGGTCTTCTCCTTGATGTTGACCCACCTGGTGGCGGTGGAACCCCTGCTCCTAGATGGGGTGTTACATCATCATTATCACCTACCGCTACTAATGATACCACACCAGATGAATGGATGGTAACTGCTAAAACAGTTGGTAGTGTTCAAAATGCTAGTTCAACTGCTCCAACTTATGGTGGTGCTTCACCTGCAGGTAATGGTAACATGGTGATTGATAATAATGGTGATATTTGGATTTACGTATACGGTGCTTAATTAATATAAAAACAAGTTATGGGTTTAATAGACATAATTAATAGAAATAAAGGTGAAGATACTACTAATAATTTAACAAAAGAAGAATTAGAATTTTTATTAGTATCCCTAAAAAAAACAACATTTACTGGAGAGCATCTTGAGATGCTCTTCAATATTGTTATAAAACTACAAAATCAATATCAAAAATATAATTAGTTATACTTTTGATTTTTTGTTGGCCCTAACGGGAAGTGGAATTAATATTTAATTACCTACCGCAAAAAACAACGTATTATGCCAAGTTGGAAAAAAGTCATTACATCAGGAAGCGCTGCTGCTTTCTCTTCTTTAACAGTTAGTTCAACTATAACAGGTAGTATATCTGGTAGTTTAACAGGTAGTTTATCAGGATCTACAACAGTAGGTAATAATCTTATTACATTACCAAATCCAAGTGCTGTAACTTATTTGCGTGTTAATACTGATAATACAGTTACTGCAAGAACACCATCTGAAGTACTCACTGATTTAGGAGTGATGGGAGTTATTAAAATAGCTAAAGATGCTACCGTACGCTCAGTTTCTAATACAACATCTAATACAGCTATTATAAGTTATGCTATTCCTGCTAACACATTACAAGTAGATGATTTTATTCGTTTTGAAACATTTTTAAATACAACTGTATTAAATGGTCAAGGTAATCTTATTTTTCAAGTTTATTTAAACACCAGCCCATCTATTGGAGGAACAAGTTTATTTACACATGCAAATAGTGTTGGACAATTCCAAGGTTTATTTCAACGTTTACTTATGATCTCAGCAATTGGTACATCTGGTAATATTCGTTATCAACAAAGTGGAACAATGTCTAATTATACAAATAATAATTCATCCGTTACTAATTTAACAATTAATACAACTGTAACCCAATATTTTGTACTAGCAATCCAAATGCCTGTCAATACAGCAACAACTTCAACACAAGGAACTTTAATAACTATAACCCGATAATATAAAGTTATAATTAATGCAACAAAGAGTACCATTCCAGTGGGGTAATGCTAATTTTGCTTGGGAAACAAATCCATTTCCAAACCAAAGTAAAAATCCGTTTACTTGGGATGATTGTGCTTTAATAACTGAAATTGTAGAAAGTCTATTAGGAGGTAAAGCTCCTGAAGACATATGGAAAGATAAAGAAAAAAAGAAAAAATTTATTAAATTGCTTTGTAAAATTGAAGGCAAAGAATATAAAGAAACTAAAGAAGTAATAAATCGTAAAATACGTATATCGGACATAGCCTTAGTAGCTAAAGAAGTTCTAGGCATAAACATTAAAGTTGATTTATAATGTATAAACTATTTACAGATAAACCTGAAGTATTCGAATGTAATATTAAATTAGAAGGTGCTTCATTAAAAAACAGTCAAGCTCGTTTAATTATTGAAACAGAAGATATTAATCTTTTATTCAATGGTTCCATCACCTCAGATGGAAAATGTACTATTCCTATCAAAAAACTAAGAGGTCTTCTAGAAAGTAATACAGAAGGTCAAATTAAGCTTGAGGTCATCGCAGAGGATACGTATTTTACTCCATGGAAATCAAAGTTTCAAGTTGAAGCATCTAAAAAATTAACTGTAGAAGTTAAATCACAAGACGCAGAACTTATAATGGAAAATACTCCTAAAATTCAAGTTAGTGGTATTAAAGAAGAAACTGTTGACCCTATAACAGAGCATGTAATTAAGTTAGTTAGAATGCTAATTAAAGAAGACATTAATGTTAAAAACTTAACTATCAAAAAAGATAAAGTAAATAACATTGTAGCTACTTACTTACAAGAAAATAAAATTGAACAAAACCAAGTTCAAGAAATTATAGACGGGATTATCTCAAAACTCCCAAAATAAAAAAATTTAATAAGTTATGGCTGGACCCTTTGACTTAACCGGTCAAAATATAGAAAATACATACCAACGAATTTTACAAACCCCTAACGGGACTACTTTTTATGATGGTACTGGTTCTTTAGTTAATATAGGTGGAGGATCTACTTTTCCATATACTGGTAGTGCCATCATAACAGGTTCTTTAACCATTACTGGGTCCTTAACAACAAATGATGGAGTATATGTTCAAACTATTACTGCGTCTTTTATTAGTGCATCAGGTGGAATAACAGGTTCATTATATGGTACGTCAAGTTGGGCTTATAATGCTTCTCAAGCTATAAGTTCAAGTTACGCTACAACAGCTTCATATGCTTCTTATGCTGCAAACGGAGGAGTAACAAAACTTAAAGCAGGTTCAGGTATATCTGTTTCACCTTCAACTGGTTTAGGTGAAGTTGAAATTGTTAATTTAGGAGCAGCTTATAATACTATGACTGGCTCGTATGGTAGTTTTTATGACACCGGTTCTCAAACTGCTGTTTTAAATACTGTTATATACTCAATGTCATTAAGTACAACTGACATTTCAAATGGTGTTTATATTAATGATTCTGATAGAACAAGAATATATTTCACAAATGCTGGAGTATATAATATACAATTCTCAGCTCAATTCTCAAACAGTGGCAATAACCCAGATGATGTAGTAATATGGATTAGAAAAAATGACATTGGTCCAATAAATGATGTATCCGACTCATCAGGAATATGCACCGTTCCTGCTAAAAAAGGCAATGTTCCTGGCCAATTAATTGCTGGTTGGAATTATTATTTAACAATAGCTGCTGGGGAGTTTATTCAACTATGTTGGCATACTACAACTTCTAATATAATTACTTTAGAAACAATAGCAGCTGGAACTAACCCAACACACCCTAGAACCCCATCTTTAATTTTAACAGCTCAACGTATTGATACGTTTTTAAGCAATACAGGATCTTTTAGTGGATCATTTATAGGCAAATTTACAGGTAGTTTACTTGGTACAGCCACTACAGCATCATACTACAAAGAAACAGATCCTATATTTACAGCTAAATCTGCTTCATTAGCAACAACTGGTTCAAATACTTTTATTGGAGACCAAACAATTTCTGGAAGTTTACTTGTATATAATACTGTTACTAACAACAATAGTCTTAATACTTTAAACAGAACTTTAATAGCATCTGAAGGAACAGGAAGTGTTAGTTGGGGTGACAGACAGTTAATAGGAAACAATGGATCTGAAGCTGCAAAATGGGGAGATACACGTGAATTAATAGATAGTTCCCGTAAAACCTCAGTTGATTGGGAAGGTAGAGTTTTATATCATACTGATGGAACAACACCTGCTATAACATGGATAGATAATGATGAAACTTACACTTCTGAAATAATATTAGGTGGAAATAGTTTTCAATTAAACAACACAGCTGGTACTATAGAATTAAATGCTGCTAATGGTACTCTCATTACAGGTCAAACCACCATTGTAGGTGATCTTGTTCCTGGAGATCCTATTACAAATAATACTTCTTCTTGGAGTTTAGGTTCGCCTACAGCTGCTTGGAAAGATCTATATGTTAGTAATGGATCTGTAACATTTATAAGTGGTTCAAACCAAGCTAGTATAAAATTAGACAACAATAACAATATAATTTTTACAGGAGCATCTGTTACTTTACCTACTAGTTCTACGGTGACAGTAGCACAAACTGCTTCTTATCTCAACACTTTAAATCAAGATTTAACTTTAAGTGGTTCATTAACAATATTAAATAATTTAACAGTTTTTGGAACCCAGAGTGTAGTATACATTACTTCCTCTCAACTTGACATCTCCACAAATCTTATAACAGTCAATACATCTACCCCCTCAGTACGATTTGGTGGTATAGCAGTTAGAGATTCAGGTTCATTAGCAACTGGATTAACAGGATCATTATTGTGGGATTCACAAAATGATGTTTGGATATATTCAAATCCTTCTGGTGCCGCATATGATGGAGGAATGTTATTAACTGGTCCTAGAAATACAAGTGGGTTAGGAAATGAAGTAGGAATTACAACCAATTATCTTTCTAAAGGTAATGGCAGCCATCATATGACTTCATCACAAATATCAGATGATGGTACAACAGTATCTATACCCGGTAGACTATCTGTTTCTAATGGCATAACTGGATCATTATTAGGGACAGCTTCATCTATTAGTGGTCAAACTACAGTTGGGACTAACCTAATAACCCAACCCGACCCTTCAGCTATTCGTTATTTGCGAATTAATGCTGATAATAGTGTTAGCCAATTAACTCTATCACAGCTAAAAACAGATTTAGGATATAGTTCAGCTGTTTTATCAACAACAATTTCTCAATCTACTAATGTTGCCGCTAATATAACAGGTCTTGGACTTTCAGTTGAAGCTAACTCAACATATACTGGAACACTTTATATAGGTACAGGTTGTAATAACACAGGAGGTATTAAATTTGCTTTTACTTTCCCTACTGGAGCAACCTTAAATATTGGAGCACAAGGTTATTTAGCCAACAACTCATCACAAAGGATGGAACAATCTATTGCTCTTGCTAGCGGTACCCTTTATCCTTCTTCAGGTACAAATTTTAATGCTGTAAACTCTCAAACTGGATATGTGACCATAGATTTTACGTTGGTGACAGGAGCTAACGCTGGAACTTTTCAACCTCAATATGCTTCTGGTACTAATACTCAAGTATCAACCATTTATGCTAATACAACTAAAATTAGAATGGAGAAAATAGTTTAATAATTTAACTTTTACTTTTAAAATAATATTAGAATTATAACATATTTATAATCAAAAAGTAGTTAATGGCCCAAGTCTATATAAGTCAATATGCTAGAAGAGCAGGTGTAGCAGATTCAGTTGAAGGTACCGCTTCATATGCTTCCACAGCATCATATGTTAATCCTATTAGACTTGATCCAATTCAAGACCCAAATCCTACAGGTCTTTTACATCCTACTTCAACTTATCTTTTCCAAAGTGCTTCTAATACTTCTTTAGGTTACGATTTATACTTTAGACAAGATGGAAATCTTGTAAAATGGAAATGGATGGAAGGCATGTTAAACACAGGTCTTCTTTATGGAGGAGTATTATCATATTCTGCTAGTTTCCTTTTAATATCCCCAGGATCAGGATTAATTGTTAATCATAATGCTGTTACAGGTTCTGAAATTAATCCTATAGTAGAATATGTTACTTGGGGTCCTATAACTCAAAGTATAGAAAATATAGCTTCTTATCAAAATACATTTGTTTACATAGATGTTGATGGAACTGCTAGTCAACAAAATGTTTTCTTTTCTCCTGAACAGTACCAAAACTATATTCCTATAGGTAGAATATCACATTATGATAATGTGGTTACTAATGGTTCTAATATGAATGTCCAAACAGTATATGATATTGATGGACAACAAAATATATTTGTTAGAGCATTTGGACCATTAAAATTAACAGGAATAACTACTAGTGGTCAAACAGGTACTTTAAGATTAAATATAGGATCAGGAACTGCTTTTAATTTAGGAGGATATTATCCCTATAACCCTGAAAATCCTAGCATTTACAATATGGAAACTTATAATACAGCTAGTATTATAAGAATATATAGAAGTGGGTCAGGATATAAATTTGACACTAATGGAGGTTCTTACTATACTACTATAGAACCAGGTTATTATGATGATGGTACTGGTGTTTTAGCTACTGTTGGTAATAACAATTGGTCTATTCAACGTGTGATGGTGAATCCAGTCACAGGTAGAGCTCACGTTTATTATGGACAAAGTGTCTATGGAAACTATGATGACGCTGTAGGATCTATTTTTTCAGATGAATTTGTAGAAAGTGATGCTACTGCTTTTGCTTATCCATTCTCAGCTTATTTGATTGTAAGAGGTAATACTACAAACTTAACAGATACTGTTAACAATAAAATAGTCCAAGCTGGATTATTTCGAAGTACAGCTGGTGGTGGAGGAACAGGAGGTGGAGGAATACCTGGTGGTCAAAACACTCAAATTCAATATAATAATAATGGCGTATTTGATGGGGTTGAAAGTTTTACTATAGATGTACTTCATGGTGGTGCTCTTAGTAATGTGTATTTAACTGGTTCATTAATAGTAAGTGGAGCAATAACTACTACAGGTACTGCACCTAGTGGTGTAGGACTTTATGGCACTGCTAGTTGGGCCTTAAGTGCATCTCAAGCAATATCTGCTTCTCAAGCTTTTTCTGCTTCATATGCTTTATCAAGCTCAAGAGCAACAACTGCTTCATATGCTTTAACAGCTTCATTTGCCACCACATCTTCATATGCTTCCTCTAGCCCTAACTTCGCAAATACAGATTTAATATTTACAGCTAATAGAAAACATAGTACTAATAATTATTCTTATTTTATATATAGTGACATAGTAGGAGGCAGTGAAAATCCTTTTGATGGAATTGGAGTTAGCGGTAGTTTTTATTTCTTTAACAGTAGTTCAAATGCTTTAGGTACAGCTGCTGGTTCAACTAATACTTACACCTATATTGAGATTACAACTCAATCTATTGATTTAAGTTTTAATGCTGATCCTGCTGTACCAAGTGTTTATACTTTTACTAATAGATCTGCTTCATTCTCTAGCTCATTAACAGTTACAGGATCAGTATTTTTCCCTGGATTAACCCAAGTTTCACAACCAAATGTTGTGATGATAGATACAGCCTCAGGCCAATTATATTATTTAAATTCTTCTTCTTTTGGAGGATCAACAGCAAATGTAGCTATATCATCTTCAGGTACTGGATTAACAGCTACTGTAGCATCTATAAATTTTACAGGTACTGGAGTAACAGCGGCCGCTGTTGGTAATGATGTGACTGTAACAATACCTGGTGGGGCAGGAGTAGCAGGTGGAGCAAATACTCAAATCCAATTCAATAGTGGAAGTGAATTTAGCGGAAGTGGAAATTTTTCTTTTGATTATAATAATAATACTGTTTATTTAACAGGTTCTTCTGTAACTAGTGGTTCTATAAGATTGACAGGTTCAATATTTGTTAGTGGTGCTATATCTGCTTCATTTGGACCTAATACAGTTGGATTTTTTGGAACAGCATCTTGGGCTCAGAGTGCTTCTCAAGCTGTAAGTTCAAGTTACGTTTTAAGTAGTAGTTATGCTTTAAGTTCATCATACGCTGAAAATGCTGTTACATCTAGTAAAGTATTAATCCTTAGTGGTAGCATTACTGGACTTACTTATTTATATGGAGGACTTGAAGGAAGTGGAAGTACTGGAGTAGCTAGAAATATACATACTACTAATTTAACATATAATACAAATACAAGATTACTTAATGCTTCTTCTTCATTTGCTCTTAAAGCAGAATCAGCTTCATACGCAACAACTGCATCTTATGCTTTAAACGGCGGAAGCGGAACCTCAACCCCTCCAGGAGGATTAGACACTCAAATCCAATTCAATAGCGGAAGTTTATTTAGTGGAAGTGGAAACTTTACCTTTAATTATGTTAATAATATTACTTATTTAACTGGGTCATCTTTAATAACAGGATCATTAACTGTAACAGGTTCAACATCAGTATTAGGTACTTCTTCTATTAATGGTATATCTTTAATAGGTACTTCATCCGCTCAAGCTTTATATACCACAGCTAAAATAACAACTATAGCAGGTATTAATACTATTTATTCTTTACAAACAGCCTCATATGATGGAGCATTTTTTGATTATACTTTAATATCAGGAACAAACGCTAGAGCAGGACAAATAATGTCTATATGGAGTGGTAGTGAAATAAGATACACAGAAACAACAACAACAGATATAGGATCTACTTCTGAATTTATATTCTCAGTAGCATTAACAGCAGGTTCTGCTTCATTACAAGTGACAGGATCTACAGGTGCAATAATAAAAACAATAATAAAAGGTATATAATAAAATGAGTATTTCAATAGGTGGAAAAATAGTTACAAATGGATTGTTACTACACTATGACGCACTAAACCCAATGTCCTACCCAGGAAGCGGCACAGATTGGGATAGTATACCATTAAGTACAAATTGCTCAGCAAGTTTAAATCTTGGTACAAACCCAATAACTATATCTAACGGGTACGCTACTCTTACTCCAAGTGATGGTCCTGATGCGTTTACAGAACCTTTTTCTTTAGATAGGAATACTAACTATGTAACTATTGATTTCTGGGCTAGGATTCGCTCTATTGTTGGTACTGGAATAAGAAGATTAGTAGGTATAGGTAATGCTGGGGGTTATTATGTAGCTTATAATAGTAATGCTTTATATTTTGGAGTTGGAACAAATGGTACAGATATCTGGGGAATACAGAGTACAACCTTTAATTCATTAGGGATCCTTAATAATTGGGCTCACTACAGTTGTGTATTAGCAAATGGACTTTATCAAAGTCTTCCTGATACTGATCAAAAAGTTTATGTAAATGGAACCTTACCTACAAATGGGCGTGCTATAGGCGGTGACTACCCTGCCCAACGAGCGTTTAATACTACCGATTTTTCTAAAGTTCGAATAGGAGGCCAATATGGAGGCCAATATGGGGATGCTGATATAGCTATAATAAAAATCTACAACCGCGAACTCTCTCAAGCAGAAGTAACTCAAAACTTTAACGCACATAAAGGAAGATTTAATATTTATTAATAACAAATCTTGGATAGGGAAAAGATTTAAAGTATGGCAAATGAATTTGTAATAAAAAATGGGTATTTCTCTCAAGGAAATTCTAATGTAACAGGATCGTTACGAGTGTCTGGCTCCATAGGAGTTGTAGGATCAGGATCAGATGTACTATCTGTATATGGTTCTCAAGGTAATTTATTAGTAGCAACAGACACATTTTCTGGCTCAATCTTTACAGTCACAGACATTTCTGGATATCCAATTTTAGATGTTACTTCTGATTATTATACAAATAATGTATTAATCTCAGGTGGATTTAGTGTATATAGTAATACTTATGGTTACACTACACTAAACAGTGACGGATATTTATTCGACTCAACTGGAATACCATCTGTTGATTGGATAAATCGTAATCTATCAGATAATATAAGCAAACCAAGTGTAGCTTGGCAAGATAGAACTCTTGCTGCTAATGATGGTTCAACAATTCATATAGATTGGAGTAATACTGCTTATATGAATTTCTTTAGCACAACTCAAAGTCCTATAACACGGGTTCTTGGTATGGATGATAATAATAATGTGTACTGGACATCATCAACTGCTATAGGAGGGGGAGGTGGAGGTGATTTTGTTCCAAATGCTTGGACTGGATCATCAACATCACAATTTTCTGGTACAGCATCTTTAGCCAATACTTCATCTTATTTTAGAGGCCCAGGTGGAGCTATTATATCAGATGATGGAAATGGTAATATAACACATACTACTGTTAGAACTTATATTTCCTCTTCAAATCGAATGTTTATCTATAGCCCAAGTAATGGAGTAGATATTAATGGAGCTATAACCATATCAGGAGATATAGTACCTAATGGTCCTTATACTAATAACACATCATCTTATAATTTAGGTTCACCTACAGCGGCTTGGGATAAGATATATGTTTCAAATAATTCATTACATTTTGTAAGTGGTTCTGTTTCTGCTAGTATAGGATTTAATAATGGTGTTATTAGTTTTAATAACGCTACTGTTAATATACCTACAGGGTCAACAGTGCCTACTGCTTCATTATCTCAAACTTCTTCCTATGTAACAGGTTCAATATTCACAAGTGCAAACCCTGCTTTAAGTGCTTCATATGCTGTAACAGCAAGTTTTGTTTTAAATGCTGGGGGTACTTTTAATTCAACTTCTTCTGTTATAGGAAATGGGTTATCATCCTCATTTAATATTAATCATGGTTTTAATACAAGAAACCTTCATATCACAATTTACGAAAGTAGCTCAAACGGCGAAACCGAATACCCAGATGTGAGAAGAATAAATGCTAATACTGCTAGTATTATATTTGCAAACCCACCATCATCAAACCAATATATAGTTTATATATCACAATAATGGCACAGTTTTTAACTGAAATACAATTTGTATCTACAGGATCAATTGAAATACCTGAAGCTGGATTTATAACATTATATATGAACACAGATGGATTTTTGTATGTAAAATTTCCTAATGGATCAGAAGCAAGATTAACATCATAAAAAACAAGTTATGAGCCAAATATTAAAAAGCCTACAGTTACCAACTACAGGTTCAACCCCAGAAGCACCCCCTTCAGGTTTTGGAATAACATACGCTAGTGGAAGTAATAAATTCTTTTACAAAAATTCTTCAGGAACCGAATTTGATTTATTAAAACCTAATGGGTATATAAACATTTTATATTACACCGGCTCAGGGACAGGAAGTGGAGTTGCTCAAACCTATACTTGGAGTAAACCCCCAACAGGATTAAAATACATTGAAGTATGTTGTGTTGGAGCAGGTGGAGGAGGAGGAGGAGGAAGAAAAGGAACAAGTGGTGGTGCTGCTCAAGGCGGAACTGGAGGAGGAGGTGGAGCTATAGTATGGACAACCTTTGATGCTACTTCATTAGCATCTAGTTACCCCATAAGCATAGGAGCCGGTGGAGCAGGAGGAGCTGGGCTATCAGCTGCAGCTGGTAATGGTAATACCGGAACGTCAGGAGGAACTTCCTCTTTTGGCACATTAGTAATTGCCCAAGGAGGATCAGGAGGAATTGGTGGAGCAACATCAACTGTTAAACAAGCGGCTGGAGGTCAAGGCATTAGTTGTACTCCCGCTGGATTCCCGTATGCTGTAAATGGGTGTGGTGGAGCATTTTCACCTAACGTTCCTAATAATCCTGCTCTTAATGCTAATCCTATTTTTGATTATGATGGTGCTTTCGGAACAAATGATATTCGACCCGGAATAGGAGGCGGGGGTGGAGGTTGTGGAGGTGGAATTTCAAACACAGCTGGATTAGTGTCTGCATCTCGTGGATCTGATGGATATCAATTTAATACTCTTATAACTAATGGAGGGAATACTGGATCTTCTGGGGGTACTGGAGGAAGTGGGACACCCCCAACAAATAATATGATAACAACATTACTACAATTTACAGGTAGTACTACTTCATACGGTTTAGGAGGTGGAGGGCATGGTGGAGGGATAGGAACATCAACCGCTGGAGGAAATGGAAGTAATGGTGGGCTTTACGGAGCAGGAGGAGGAGGAGGAGGAGCAATGTCTTTAACCACTGCTGGCCTACCAGCAGGAACTGGAGGATCAGGATCATCAGGATTATGTATTGTTGTTGAATTTTATTAAAAAATAAAAAAATGCCTAAGTTTTTAAATAATGCTTTTTTAGTTACACAGTCTGCACCCTCAACCCCAACTGCTGGGGGAGTTTTATATGCTTCTGGTAGTTCTATATTTTTTAAAAATTCTACTGGAACTGAATATAATCTAACTGGCTCAAAAGGATATGTGTTAGTAACAGAATACACCCAATCTGGAGGAGTATGGAATGTCCCTTCAGATGCGAAATATGTTAAGTTTGTAGCTGTAGGTGGAGGAGGGAGTGGAGCTGGAGGTGCAAGAAGAGCAGTAGCAGCTGCCGCTATTGGTGGTGGTGGCGGAGGTGCAGGAGGTGAAATTTCTATAGTTTGGTATCCAATAGCTTCTATTCCATCTGCTCCTCAGGGATATGCAATAACAGTATCTGGTGTCACTAATGGAGGAGCAGGAGCTACTACAAATGGATCAAATGGGACAGTTGGGACAATAGGAGGTACAACTTCATTAATTAGTGGTTCTGTAACTCTTATAAGAGCTGGGGGTGGACAACCTGGAACTGCTGGATCAAGTACAGGTGCTGTTGCTGGGGGTGGTTCTAATGCTACACCTACTGGTATATTTCAACAGGGTCCTCTTATATTCATAGGTCAAAATGGAGGTGGATGTAATGCTCAAATAGGAAGAAACGCCGGATCTGTAGGTGCTACTACACCTCAATTTGATGGTGATTACCACGCTCGAAACGGATATAGAGGAACTGGTGGAGGTGGTGGAGGTGGAGGAAGTACAGCCACACCTACAGCTCAAGTTGGAGGATCAGGATCTGGAGTTTATCTCACTAATGGTACCCTCTTTATATCTGGATCCCCAGGAGCGGCGGGTACTACTGCCAACTCAGGTAGTAATGGAGCTAATAATGTTGTAACAGCAGCTTCTTTATTTTCCTTTTCAGGCAGTGCTGTAGTTACTTCTTCTTACGGATTTGGAGGAGGAGGACATGGAGCCGGATCTGGGAATACAGCTGGGACTCTAACTGGAGGAAGAGGAGGAGATGGAGGATATTTTGGAGCTGGTGGTGGTGGAGGAGGGGGAGCATATAATCAAAACGGAGGAAGAGGAGGAGACGGAGCTGGAGGATATTTAGCAATACTTGAATATTATTAAAAATTTTATATTATGAAAAATTGGTTTGTAATAAAAGATAACTATGTTATTAATGTAATTAGTTGGGATGGAATAACTCCTTACACATATCCTTTACCACATGATTTTCTTAAAGAAGATATTGATAAAGTAGCAGGTATAGGTGATTGGTATGAACCATCTGAAAATATTTTTTATCGCCCTCTAACAACACCCCCTGACTTTCCAGGTGTCTCTTAAATATTTATAATAAATTAAAAAATGGAAACAAAAGTTTTAACTCAAGACGAGATTACACAATTAAAAGCAGTACAACAAGAACGATATTCTATTATCGACAAGTTTGGTACTATTGAAATTCAGTTTCAAGAATTAGAATCTACAAAACAAAAACTAAAACTTGATTATGAAAAACTAAAACAAAAAGAAGAATCTTTAGGAAAACAATTACAAGCCAAATATGGTGATGGTACTATTAATTTGGAAAAAGGAGAATTTGTAAGTGCTTAGTTTTTCGAATAGTTTTAGGATATTTATCAACAAACCCCAATTAAAAACAATTTAATTAATTTAAAATAACATGGCAGAAATTTTATTATCCCCTGGTGTTTTATCTAGAGAGATAGACACCACATTTATAGCGGAACAACCACCAGCAATTGGTGCCGCTATTATAGGCCCAACAGTTAAAGGTCCTGTTGGTATTCCTGTAACTGTTACTTCATATACTGACTTTGTTAGTTATTTTGGTGAAACAGAAGTTGTAGCAGGAACAGGTTCATTTTCATATTTTACTTCAATTACAGCTTATAATTACTTCCAAAACGGTGGTGAAACATTATTAGTAACTCGTGTAGTGTCTGGTAATTACACCTCTGCTACTGCTTCAGTTAGTTCTAGCAATGGTGTAGCATTTACTTTAACCACTATCTCACAAGGTTCTAATATGAATACTACAGGTAGTGTAGATAGTAATGGAGCTTTTGCTACTGCTTCAATTCATAGTGTTCGTTTCCAGATTGTATCTCCAAACACATCTTCCGGTACATTTAATTTATATGTTCGTAGAGGTGATGATGACAATAGAAACCCAGCTATCTTAGAAACTTATACTGGATTATCAATGGATCCATTATCTGATAATTATGTAGCTAAAAGAATTGGTGATTATAAGTTTGTTCAAACTACTTTAGATGGTGAAGCTACTTTACAAATTTCAGGTACTTACCCTAACAAATCAAGATACATAAGAGTAGACCAAGTTCTTCAACCAACTCCTCAATACTTGGTGGGTGGTAAAGCAAATAATGCTTACACTAGTTCAATTCCTGTAGCTAATGATTGGAATTTCAAAACAGGCTCATTTACTGGTGCAGTTGGTGCTTTAGTAACAGGTGCTAAATTTTACGACGCTATTGATACTAATAACATTCAAGGTGTGAATGCTAATTCATACACAGCATCAATTAGTTTATTAGCTAGTGCTAATGATTACCAATTCAATACATTAGTAACTCCTGGTTTAAACTATAAGGATCATAAAGATACAATGAGTTTAGCTCTTTCAAACACTGAAAATAGAGGTGATAGTGTATATGTAATGGATTTAGGTGCATACGCTGCTTCATCAAGCGCTGTTATATCTACAGCAAATGATATTGATTCATCTTATGGTGCAGCTTATTACCCATGGTTACAAACACTTGACCCAGCTACTAAACAATATGTTTGGGTACCAGCTTCAGTAATGATCCCAGGTGTTTATGCTTACAATGATAAAGTAGCTGAACCATGGTTTGCCCCAGCAGGTATTAACAGAGGTGGATTAAGTACTGTAATCAGAGCTGCTTCTAAATTATCACAAGCAACCCGTGATAACTTATATGTAGGTAAAGTTAACCCAATCGCTACATTCCCAGGTCAAGGTGTTGTAGTATATGGTCAGAAAACCTTACAAACCAAAGCCTCAGCTCTTGATCGTATTAACGTTCGTCGTTTAATGATCGCACTTAAGAGATATATTGGTCAAATTGCTAATGGGTTAGTATTCCAACAGAACAATGCTTCTACAAGAAATGCTTTCTTAGCACAAGTAAACCCATACCTCGAATCAGTTCAACAACGTCAAGGTTTGTACGCATTTAAAGTAGTAATGGATGATGCTATTAATAATCCTGCCGTAATTGACAGAAATGAATTAGTAGGTCAAATTTACTTACAACCAACTAAGACAGCTGAATTTATTTACTTGAACTTCACCCTTACTCCAACAGGTGCTGTTTTCCCATAATAAAAAGTTAACTGTTTAAATATTTATTAACAAATAAAAACTAAAAGAAAATGGCAATTATAAGTGCAAATGAAATGTTTTTTACAGCGTTTGAACCAAAACAGGCTAACCGATTTATCCTGTACGCTGACGGAATACCAACTTGGATGATTAAAGGAGTAAGTGCAATTAACTTAACTCAAGGTGAAGTAGTATTAAACCACATTAACGTTTTACGTAAAGTTAAAGGTAAAACAGTTTGGGGTGATGTTACTATGACACTTCACGATCCAATTTCTCCATCAGGCGCTCAAACGATTATGGAATGGGTTCGCTTATCACACGAATCAGTAACAGGTAGAGATGGTTACTCTGACTTCTACAAGAAAGATTTAACTATCAATGCTCTAGGCCCTGTAGGTGACGTGGTAGCAGAATGGGTGCTTAAAGGCGCATTTGTAAAAGATGCTAACTTTGGTGAATATAACTGGGATACTGAAAATACCGCTATAAACATCACAATGACATTAGCAATTGATTACGCCGTGTTAAACTACTAAAAGTTAAACCCACTAATTATAAAAAGAGCTCGCATTTTTTTGCGAGCTTCTTTTTTCTTTATATATTTATAAGTAACAAACAAAGTTATAACAAAAATTATCTATGGAAAACAAGTTTAGTATGCCAACAGAGATGGTTGATTTACCATCTAAAGGTTTAGTCTACCCAGAAACAAGTCCTCTCTCAAGCGGTAAAGTTGAAATGAAATATATGACCGCTAAAGAAGAAGATATTCTTACTAATCAAAACTACATTCAAAAAGGAACAGTATTAGATGAATTAATTAAATCTCTTATTGTTACACCTGATGTGAAATATGAAGATATGATTGTAGGTGATAAAAATGCTTTACTAGTAGCGGCTCGTGTTTTAGGTTATGGTAAAGATTATACATTTACATATGGTGGTGAAGAACAAAATATTGATTTGTCTACCATTGAAAATAAACCTTTACCAGAACATTTATTTACCCCCGGTAAAAATGAATTTGAATATACTCTTCCTTCAACAGGTGTTAAAATTACTTTTAAACTGCTAACAGGGGCTGATGAAAAGAAAATTAATGCTGAATTAGAAGGTTTAAAGAAAATAAACAAAAACGCATCCCCAGAATTATCAACTCGTTTAAAATATATGATTACCTCAGTTGAAGGTAACTATGAAAGTAAAACAATTAGAGAGTTTGTTGATAATAATCTTTTAGCTCGTGACTCCAGAGCATTTAGGGAGTATGTAAAGGAGGTACAGCCAGACGTTGATCTGACCTTTTTTCCCGAAGGGAGCAACACAAAAGTTGACATTCCAATTAGACTTAGCTTTTTTTGGCCTGACATTTGATCTAGCCAAACAGTATCGGGTTAATCTTTTTACTCAAATACATGAGATAGTTTTTCATGGCCAAGGCGGTTATGACTGGGAGACAGTCTATAACATGCCTATTTGGCTTCGTAAATTTACTTTTCATCAAATGAAAAAACATTATGAAGAGAAAAACGGAAATGAAAATGGAGACTTATCATCCCAAACTCAAGCAATCACATCTGGTAAAATCCAAATCCCAGATCATTTTAAAGAAAATAAACAAAAACGCATCCCCAGAATTATCAACTCGTTTAAAATATATGATTACCTCAGTTGAAGGTAACTATGAAAGTAAAACAATTAGAGATTTTATCGTGACTGGGAAACAGATCGGAAGA
>OGWA01000003.1_pt1 | contig 38146 bp, 55 predicted proteins | sample 1575901 | NCBI WGS metagenome assembly OGWA01 (sample SAMN07581541, study PRJEB24739) | freshwater metagenome
TTTCCCAGTCACGATAATAGAGAATGCTCAACAGCATCGTTCCGCAAATGCAGCCTTGGAAGGGTTTAGAAATGCTGCTTTGGAAGGAAATGCAAGGCTTCAGCAAGCGATTCAAAAGGCAACCAGCAATGTTCAAACTATCAGAGAAATCAATTAGCAAACTTGCTGGTGTGCATCCTGATCTGGTGAAGGTTATCAATCGCGCCATAGAGATTACACCAGTAGATTTTACTGTAATCGAAGGGTTACGCACCAAGGAACAGCAAGCGTATTACGTCAAGAAAGGTGTTTCTAAAACCATGCGTAGTCGTCATTTGACTGGACACGCAGTGGATATTGCACCAATCATTGGCGGCAAAATTAGCTGGAACATGAAAGATTACAAACCAGTGGTGGATGCTGTGAAACAAGCAGCATTAGAGCTTAAAATACCAATGGAACATGGTTATGACTGGGGTTGGGATGGCCCGCACCATGAGTTACTAAGGAGTGTGTACAAATGAAGCGGATTGGGATTGCGCTATCTGAGCGCTCTACATGGGCTGGTCTGATTTGGCTTTTAACTGCGCTTGGAATTACCTTGAATCAAGCACAGCATGACGCAATTATTGAGGCTGGCATGGCGCTTACTGGTCTGCTTGGTGTCTTTTGGAAAGACAAATGATGCGCTGGTTAGAACTGGTGATCCCTATTGCGGCTGCTGTTCTCACTGCTTGGTCTATGATTCAGCAAAATACTTACCGTATTGATAAGTTAGAAGATGGATTTGAGAAACACTTAGAAAAGCATGAGATCCAGCAGAAGCAATTCCAGGAAACGCTTTATGCTATCCAGAGGTCAGTGGACAAGCTCCAGCCAAAAAGCCCCTAATATGGTGGAATACTATTTGATTGCGGGTATTCTGGCATGTACGGCCTTGGTGTGGTGGTTAGTGGAGCGATAGGCATTACGGGCATAATAGGCATAGCCGGGGGCGCTTGGTAACCATTCATGCTTGGTGCTGGTGTCGGATAGTTAAAAGTCGTTAATCCTGGTGCAATCTCCATTGCAGATGCTCCATTGCTGCATGACACCATGCCGTAGCCTAGATCCATACAGGTGACAGAGCCAGCAGTTGCTTGTGCTGAAATTAGCGCTAATGCAATTGTTAATTTTTTCATGTGTTCTTCTCCCATAGCTGGTTCTCAACAGCGCAGATCATCTCGTACTTGGATAGATCTCGCGCCATAAGAGCGTCTACTTCCTCCTCACTCAACCGCACAAAAGACTTCCGTGGGGCGGGGTGGAGATAGAGCGGCTTTGCACTGTTTCCATTTGCTTCAGCCAAGTCCTTTCTTTCTGTAATCCCTCCGGGTATTAACCAAGCCACAGGCTCATCATCCTGCTTTGGTGCTGGGTGTTCATAAAGATTTATCGGCTGTTCGAAAGTTACCCCAACCATTCTCAGAAACTTGAAGTTCCCGTTGTGGTCAAGGGTTGCAACAGGCTCATCATCCCGCTTCACCTCTGGCTCTGCGAGATATGCGCGGATTTCTTCAGCTAATGTGTCGGCTTCACAGGTCACAAAATAAATGTAATCGGCTTGCTCCAACGCCCTCTCAAGAAGCTCACGCGCTTTGTCAGTCATAACGTCCTCCCAATCTGAGCAGCAGCTCTTACAATCGCTCGCCTTGTTGCTGCGTAGGGGTCGAGGCCTTTTTGTTCTACACAAATGTCTCCATTATCGTTTTGCGCTTGAACAGATTCGTCGTCGTTCCAATACTCGCTGCAAACATCAATCTTCAACTTCACCGCCAACCGCAGCGCATCACCGTCATCGGTCAGGGGGTTCCAATACCAATGTCCAATGCCTCCGCGATAATCAATTAACATGCCACCTTTAAAATTCCATGTTTCGCTCCATATTCCATCAATCCCCGCCGCTTTCGCCGCGAGTTCTAGAAGTTCTTTGTCACTCATGGCTTTCCTCCAAAGAAGGAATATCAAAACTCATATTTTGAAGCCAGTGATAGCCTCTTGTTGCGTACCACCCAAAGTGTTGAATTTCCCACATACTCAGCGGTTTTCTCATAGCCTTAAAGCCAAGCCAATTTACCCAGACATGGAGGATGGCAAAACTTTCTTTACTCATCTTTCCCCCCGAGCCTTGGCGAGTGCGGCTTTTGTTTCAAGGATGAAGCCATTTGGCGGATGTTCTTCTATCGTGCTTGCATAGCAAACGATTGCATCAAGATAGGGTTCTAGGTGCGCCAATGCTTTGTATAAATCCGGCGCGGCGGCGATTAGGTGGGCGTTGGCTTTTGTTTCTTCAGCCATGTTTTGCCCGGTAGTCGCAACCGCAACCATTAGTCCGGCAACCGTTCCGATTGTTTGCTCACCGTTTGGTGGCGGTGTTCCGATATGCCAAGGCCCCGGCGTGAATTTTGGTTCGCTCATCAATACTCCCTCCGTTCTTTCCGATCCCGGCCTTGCTGCTCCATCCTTCGACGGCGATTATATTGTTCTCTCGTAATTCCAACCGTGCTGCAAGCCGCACCAACTTGTTTGCCAGCAGCTATAAGCTTTTTAGCTTCCTCATACTTTGGTGTAATGTCATGTCTTTTGACTACACCAGGATGCCCAACTCTATGTGTGCGCTCAACGATTTCTTTCAGTAAAAGCTGGCTGTCAAATCTTGGTGCTTCACCATCAAGCCAATCTTGCAGGACATCTTGAACATCTTTGAGGATCTGAAAATAACTACGCTTTTCTATCTTCATAGCTGATATCTGTTTTATAAAACGCATTCACTAGATCACGCTCTTTAAATCTGTCTGTGCTGTCTAATTCGTGAATTAGTTCCTTTAGCGCTGCTTTACGTCCATCCAAGCGCGCTTGTTTTATGTCGTTATCTCTCGCCATGAATACAAATTCAGCATCATGGATGTTCATCTTCTCCCGCATGGATAACGGCAAAGCATTCCAGAATTCGTTAAATGTCCTACAAGCTCCCATGTTCATTAACTCCAGTGCGTATTTCATGGCCAACCAAGTTCATAAAATTCCATCACACCAACTTTAAGAGGCAACTCACAATAGAAGCTCCAGCGTTGTGGTTGCCAAGCTTCACGCGCTATGCGTATACCCTCTATCACCTGCTTACGCCAAGACCTGGCATGGCTTTTACTTATGCCCTCCGGCACGTATCCACAACGCAATAAAAATATAATCATCTCAGTCAGTATGTGCTGATCTTGTTCGCGTTCATGGCGAACCCTCTCAAGGCTCATGACTTAGCCTTTAGTGCATACGATGCACTTTTGAGCAAATCACCAATGTCAGATAGCAACGCGCATAGCGCTGCATTTGTATCTGGTGTATACGTTGACCGGATGTGTTCGTGTGCAACCGTGTCATTCTCTATAACAACTTTAGTATCTGCTGGTGTCTTGATCACTGGCTTGCGTTGTTTTCCATCAATGCAAGACCATAGCAATACGCCTTTTTCTTCATCTCTACGACTTGCAGCTTTCTGCTGATCCCGAAGCTCTGTCAATCTTCCAGATATGTTTTTGCGCGCATTGACTGCGGCTGTATGCTGAAATGCACCAGCTTTAAGTAAGCGTAGATAAACGTCATTTGTCGTCAATGGAACTGCGCTATCACGCAGCACTCCTAATACCTGACTTGTTAGCGTTGTAGGCTTCATGTTTCACTCCTAATGTTGTTGTAATTGCTAGGTCCACGTTTTCCGATAGGAGACAGCGTTACGGCATGTTTTAATCGGCTCTCTGCCCTAGCTCTGCGGTTCTGTGCGGGTACTCACAGCTAAACCCGTATCCTTGCACCATGAAAGCTAATTTCGTAGCTCGAGTTCTAATTTGCTTTTTTCTTTAACTTGCTGCCCAAGTGTTGATCCAAGATTGTTGATTCGCTCTTGTAACCGCAAGATTCTCCATTTCACAAACGCTAATCGCATCATGCGATATAGCTGCGTGATGTTCATTTAGCACACTCAGCAATGGTTTTGGCTGATTGAGTGCAGTAGTCATCGTTTGAGACATAGCCATACACGAATGCAATAAACGCGATCAAAAGAAACGTTCTAATGCTCATTATCTTCTCCAATTGTCAGCAGTTGGGACCAGATAAAACGGATTGCCAGAGGTGTGTACACCAGACCAGTTACATTGCTGGCAATGCCAAACGCGATTAAGTTTATCCCAGATGTCAGCAGGTTTAGCGCATGTAGGACAATATCCTGGGCGTGTGTCTGGTGTGTCGAAATCGGTCATGTCAGTCTCCTATCATTTGGAACAACCCAATGCCGTTCCATTGGTTGATAGTGTACGACTACTAATCAGGGGATGTCAACACTTTGTCAGAAATTTATTTCTGGCTCCTGTATGCGTCCACCAAGGTTAGCTCTTAGTAGCTCAACTGTCTCATCCTGGATCGTGCAAGCAATAGGATCTGCAATGATTTCCTTGGATGAGTACACAAACGCATCTGGCTCTCCATTCCGTACATGCACATCGTTAATGACGTATGTAGCTTCGTTTGGATTGTCGTTTGGCGCTAACTTCCAGGGTACAAGGTCTGGATGCAGTACATGCTGGTCACAGCCAGAGCGCTGGAACTGCACTGGCACAGCTTCGTTTTCGTTTCTAGCGCATAGCCAGTTTCCATCTTCATCTGGTGTGACATGACAGCAGTTACGACAGCTAACGGTGTCAGTGATCTGACTTGTGAAACAAAAGTCATGAAACGAACATTGAGACTTGCAGACATACCAGGATGGATCTGCGCTGATTGGCTCTGGTAGACGCTCGCACAGCGCTATCTTCTTTGCGCGTTCAATCGCTTTCTCAGCTACACCACGATCAAGCTTTACAATCTCTGTGTAGATTTCACTGGTGTTTTTGTTAAGCGCATAGAACAGGCAGCGATCTAGCTTGAGTCCTAGCATGTAACAATGAATTTGAACCCAGTAGATTGGCTTAGATGTTTCTACGCCTTTCTTCTTGAGGTCAGCAAATGACTTGTCAGATAGCGTCTTAATCTCAAGCAGAAGCGTCTGCTTCTCTCTCCCTGGGACGTTTGAAATAATTCCATCACACGAACCAGATACACCAGCACCAAAGTCTACCTTTCCTTGGCGGCTGACAACGGTGCATCCAATTGCTCGCAGTTCTCTAATTACTGTATCTTCGTACTCATGTCCAAACTTGAACAGCTTAAGCATACGACCTGGAAATTTTGGCTTAACTGCCCAGCGATACGATAGCCATAAAGCACGGTCACAAACGTGTCCTATCTGAGACACACCAAGATGAGGTCTTAAAGGCTCGGCGTTTGCTTCATAGGACGCATAGATACGTTGCTCTATGGTGTTTAAAGGATTTGGTAAGGCGGTCATTCTTGTCTCCTAAAAAAATGCCCACATCCGTGTGGGCTAAGAGAGGTGGAAGATTTACTTCTTCCAAGGGGGGGTAGCTGTTGATTTACTAGAAGTAGCTGCTGGAGCGTTCGCTAATGGTCTGTAGCTACGGATTCTGTTCTGCTCACCATATTGTTCAGACTTTTCAATGTCAACCTTGACCTGTAGCTGACCGCCAATAAGCTCATCTGTGTCACTTAGCTTTTCAAGACCAATCGCTTTAAGCAATTCACCAAGCTGTTGAAGGCCAATTTCCTCTGCGCGTGGATTGGGGTTACGGATGTTCAGCATTCCGAACAGCACTCTACCCTGGTGTGATGGGCCAGTGATGTCGTAACGGATGTTGAGATACTGACCACCAGAGCGTGAGTCTTTTAGCTCAACGCTGTTGATCGTAGCGGTGTACATTCCAGCAGGGATAGGATCGTAGTTGCCATGAGGGGATTGCGGGAGATCGTTAGCGGTGTAAGTTTGATTTAAAAGCGCCATGTTAAGCTCCAGTAATAGTAAATGATGGACGACCAGGGTTAGCTGTAATAGCTGCTGAGAAAGCGCGTTTGACATCGTCATCTGCATCTTTCCAAGCGCTCATGTTTATCTCTGGTGTCCAGCGAAATAGGACATGCAAATGATCTGCAAGGTTAGCGTGGTTAGCGATGTCTAACAGCTTCTCAGAGTCAATTTTGCGATTGATACGACATACAGCTTTTATGGTGTAACGTTTGGAATCATGCTTAACAGTACCTTCCTCCGCATCTTCTATTTTAAGCATCAGTTTCATCTGATCCTCAAGCATACGGCGCTTTTCAACTGCTGCACGTTCTGCACTCTTAGCTTCTTCCCAAGCAAATGCAAGCTCATCAATGTCAGACATCTTTAGATTCCCCTTGTGCTTGCTCTAATGTGCCATGCTCAATCCCAAGCATTGCTTCAATGGTCGATATGCGTTGATCGATAGCACCAATGATTGCTTGAGCTTGTGAGTGTAGCTGTGCGAACTCCAGCAAGATTGCTTCAAGTTCGTGTTCTGCACCAGATGGGTCGTTGATTGTAATTTTCATTTCACACCAGAGATTTTGTTGATGATTGCACCAAGGTCAGCATCTTCCCAAGGGCTAAGTTTGCCAGAGCGGTCTTTTGCTACCCATAGCCCATCTGACTCACACATCATGGCGCGTACAGACTTTCCTTCAGTGTCTTTCTCTACACGCAACGCTAAAACTTCATCAAAAAAGTAAGGAAGCATCTGACCAGTCTTGTTTCCTGGCATGGATGGGGCATAAAGCATACGTCCCATTTCATCCTGAGCTTTATCTAGCTTGGCGGTCATTACGACATGCTTACCGGGAAGATCACGAAACGCACGAATTAGATCCGTCATTTGCTCCTGCATAGCGCCATAAGCTTGGCGCGGATCTTTCGTGTTCTTACGCTCGTTGTTTAGCACTACTTCAGCAATCTCACTAATGCTGTCGATTGCAATGCTATTAAAGCCTTGAGCTTCCTTGGCGTTAGCTGCCCATTGATACGCATCCATTAGTTCAGCCATAGTGCTGATCTCGATAAATGAAATGTTTAGGTCAGCCAGACATAGCAGACCGCCTTCAGCAGACAAAATGACAGGCTCAGATAGTGAGCCAAGCGCGTATGTTTTTCCTGCACCAGCCTGACCATAGATTAAAAGCTTTACGCCATTCGCGTGTAGGCCAGATGTTGATTGAAGATTAATGCTCATGATTACCTCATGTTAGGCCCCGGTTCGCACCATGCGGGTTGGGGTTCGTTGACAATGCTAGAGTGTCTGCGTTAGGATGTCAAGCGTTTAGATTACACTTGTTTGAGGACAGACTAATGTTGACAATTGAAGAGATTCGAGAGCGCTTAATTGATAGACGCTTGGCGATGGTTGCAGAAGTGACTGGTATTCATTACGCCACTATCCAAGCGATCAGAAATGGCAAGGTAACGAACCCAAGCTATGAGACTGTGAAGGCTTTGAGCGATTATCTACAAGGAAAATAACAGCCGTGATTCAGAACTCTGATTTTTTAGATGTTCTATCAGAACGCGCACCAACTGGTACGCATCTTTGGACGAATGCTTTTACGGGTGATCCAGGTCATACAAACGCGCCGTGGGGTGGATCAAAGTACATTCCAGGACGTAGTGATGTTGATAGCCTTGTAAACCGCAACACTTATTATTCTGTATCTGCACTAAAAGCAGTAAATAGTGCAGTTAGCAGGAAAAATGAGAACTTTGCGCGGCTGTTAGCGCTGGTAGCAGATGATCCAGACATTACGCGCTTGAATGGTGAGCCAAGCTTTATCATAGAGACAAGTCCAGGAAAGTACCAGACTGGGATCTTTATTGTTAGTGATGATCCAAACGCCAGCGACATTGCCGTAGTCAATGGACTTCTATCTGCAATGGCGAACGTTGGCCTTATGCCAGTTGATGGCAGCGGCAACAACGCTGTGCGGTACTGTCGTTTACCAGTTGGATTGAATCAAAAGCCAAGGGCGGTTGGGGACTTTCAGCATCGATTGATTGCTTGGAACCCGGAAGTTGAGCACACCTTATTAGATGCAGCAGAAATCTTTGGTGTCAGTTTTGATTCAGCAGATCATGCAAGGGCATCAAGCTCATCCAGTGAGCCACAGGATAAAAAGCTAAATGATCTTGTAAAAAACATCATTGCTGGTGAGGCGCTACACGATAGTATCAACCGCCTTGCTGGTAGCCTCATAGCATCCGGCTTGCATGGTGGATCTGTCACTAACCTGTTGCGTTCACTCATGGAGGTTTCTGGACGCAGAAAGTTAGATCCAAAGACCTGGCAGGAGCGTTACGATTACATTAATGAAGCGGTTGTTTCTGCGGAAAAGTTTCGACAAAAACAGCAACAAAAACAAGAATTTACAGAAAAAGAATCAGAACACATTTACGATCTTTCTGCGCTTAAACCAGTAGAGTTCGTCATTGATGGATTTATCAGCAACAAAATCACAGTCATTGCTGGCCCTCCAGGAGTTGGCAAGACTAGCCTCTTAGTTCCATTGGCGTTTCATGCAGCGCATCTTTGCAAAGATGACTCAGAGCTAAAGCCAATGTTAAAGCGCAGAATTATTTACGTCACAGAAGATGCTGAACAGGTTGAGCGCATCATCTATGGCATCTGCAAACACGAACAAATTCCAGAACCAAAAGAAGGTTTTCGCTATTGGTTTCGGATTGAAAACGCAAAGCGTCAGAAGGATGAAGATTTGTCAGATTTCATTCTTAAAATGCGTCAACAGTACGCGGTCACGCTTGGGCCAGAGCAAAATGAGTACGCTGTTGAGCCATTGATTGTGCTGGACACTTCAAACGCGACCATCGATCTGGACAACGAAAACGACAATGCAGAGGCTGGTAAAGTTCTGTCAGCGATTAAAGAAGCTATGGGTCGTAGCGCAATTTGGCTGGTTGCACATACTAGTAAAGTGACTAGTAAAACTGAAGCAGATCAAATGTCAGCGCGTGGAGCCGGGGCGTTTGAAGGGGACGCAAACGCGGTTGCTTATTTATTAAATCTTGATGGGCAGCGTTTCCTGACTCTTGGTAAGCGAAGATTTGAAGCTGATTTTACTGATATTAAATTTGAGTCTTATTCAAACTCAGAAAACGTATTAACGCCATGGGGAGATACTCAAATAGTACGTTATAGATATGGTATTCCGCATAAATCTAATACTGAAGAAAGGATTAGCGCAAAAGAATCAAATGCTGAATTTGAGAAAGCGGCATTGCGCTTTAATATTCGATCTGAGATTTTGCGAATACTCGCAGAGCATGGCGATATGAGCAAAAGTCAGGTCAAAAAGCAGGTCAAAGGCAAGAGCGAAATCAAAGATGAGGTCATTTTTGACCTCGTTGAAGAGGGTCTTGTTGTTGTACGAAAGGGCTCTCACAACGCCGATATTTTGCACATTTTGAACCCTCGTCCGTATCGTTCCAGCTGTTCCCATGGGAACAACTGAAGGGAACAACTGGATTCAAACGCCCTGTTTGGACCCCTGATTCTGAGTGGATTTTTGGCGTTTCCAGTAGTTCCCCCCCCTTAAGAAAAACATGGGGGGAACAGGTAGGGGCCATTGATTTGGCCCTACTACCTTATCCTATTCCCTGCGATGGGGGGAACAAGGGAACAACTAGGGAACAACTGGAATTGTTGCGCGACTTTCGAAGGCAGGATTACAATGTTGTATGATTACATTAGAGCTCCCCTATCCAGTCTCCATGAACAAGATCTGGCGCGTCTACAAGGGTCGTCAGGTGCAGTCGAAAGAAGCGACTCGCTACAAGAACGAAGTGAAGTACATCGCTAGTAAATACAAACACAACTTATTCTTTGAGGATGTCAGTTTAATAATAGAGCTTCAGCCAAAGATGACAATCCGTGGTGCAGCTAGTAAGACAGTGATCGATCTAGACAACTGCCTCAAAGCAACATTAGACGCACTGCAAGGAATCATTTATCAAAACGATAATCAAGTAAAACGCATTTATATTTATTATGGTGAACCAATAATTAACGGTGCTTTATTAGTAACAATAGAAAAGTATGAGTGAGAAATATTTATCTGAATTACAACCAGTTTGGAAATGCGTGAAGCAATATCCTCCACCAAAAGGAACTAAGGTGCTGTTACGCACAGAATATGGACAAGCGATCATTGGCCAGCACTATCCAGAGGGACAGTTCACTCACTGGTGTGGTCTACCACGGTTGCTTCCAGAGCAAAAGGCAAAGCTACATGGGTAAAGTCAAATACCAACAAGAGGATCTAACTGGGATGACATTCAGCTACTGGACTGTACTTGGTGAGGCAGAGCGTTATCAGCAAGTTGATGGACACACCTCACCAAGAGTGTTGGTTTTGAAGTGTCGTTGTGGTACAGTACGATCCGCACTAGCAGCAAACGTACTGCGTGGTCGTAGCAAGAGTTGCGGGTGTCTCCAAAAAGAAACGGCCAGTGCAGTCACGAAACAGCGCTGGGAAAAATACAGACAACAACAATGAGTGAAAGTCATGAAAACGATAGAGCGTCTTGGAGCATGGTTTATTGATTCCTGGATCTACTGGGCGGTTGGGCTATTGAGCATCACCTTACTTGCTGGTGTAGTGCTATCGCCTAGATCCGTCAGCCTTTCAGAGCGTGAGTTTAAGTGCGTTGAATCTGAGCCAGATGGCTTAGATACGCGGTGTGTCACTTACACACGGAGAGTGCGGTAATGGCTAGACACAAACACGCTGATGTCATCCATGCGTGGGCAGAGGGTGAAAAGATTCAATATAGGCTTGACGACGATGATGTATGGCATGACGTAAAAGATCCTGCTTGGAGCGAGCGCAACCAATACCGCGTCAAGCCAAAGACTGTGAAGCGCGAGGGGTGGGTGAATATTTATCCGTCAAACGCTTATACCGCTTACATTGGTTATGCGTTTAAAACTCAAGAAGAAGCCGATAGCAATGAAAATGACGGTAGAGCAGCTTGCATCCGTATCGAATGGGAGGAAGAAGCATGAGTAGCTACACAGAACTAGAACTCAACGTTTTACGCTGGGCTGAAGCGCGCAAGATCATCCCTAACTCTAATCCAATGACTCAAGCGATCAAAACACTTGAGGAAGTGACAGAACTTCTAGATGCAATCAACAAGAACGATCTAGAGGCAATGTCAGACGCATACGGCGACATTCTTGTAACTATAATCCTTGGTAGCGACCTAGCTGGTATCTCTCTCCTGCGAGCCTTAGAAGGGGCTTACGACACGATTAAAGATCGTAAGGGATATTTAACGAAGGAAGGAATGTTTGTGAAGGAGGAAGTGTGAACGACAAATTCGCAGACAATTATCAAATTGGTGGATCACATTACAAAGACATGCCAATACAACCTTGGGCGATCATGGAATCTGTCTTGACTCCAGAAGAATTCTGTGGTTATCTCAAAGGCAATATCATAAAATACGCTATGCGTAATGGCTCCAAAGGTCCAGATGATGCACAAAAGTGCGAGCACTACAGACAAAAGCTCAAAGAACTTTACAAAACTATGCGATGAGTGCATGTACTTTGAACGTTTAAACGATGCATCACGATCTGGGATCTGTTACCGCAATAGCTACCATGAAAAGCCTATGGTGGACATGAATTATAGTTGTATCTTTTGGACTCAGACAGATCGAACATGACCATGAAACGCTTCTGGATTGTTAGAAAACGGTCGAGCGCAAACTTTCATGGCGTGGATGATTGCAACATCCTGACAGCGCGGAAAGACGCGCATTTAACTTTGAGGGGCGGTTGATGGCTAGTCTTGCTGAATGGCTGAAAACTTTAACACCAGAGCAAAATCAATTTGTTGCGCGCTTGGTGGCTTCACTACCAGAATCTGAAGGTGGTCTAGGTTTGCCATTGCAGAATACTGCGCATGTTGCGGTTTTGAATCCATCAAAAATTAGATCAAAATACGCTGCATTCAACCATTGGCGAACAAATGAATCTAATCTGCTTGCTTCTCATCCAGTCGCAACAGCGCTTGGATCTGCAACTCTTGCAAAAATGCTTGGTGCTGGTCAGAACATAGATTTGCGCCAATCAATCAATGACAAACTAAGTGAATCAGCAGATCCATTAGGACTCTATTCACGATATGGAATGGAAGCCCCATACAGTTATGGTGATGTTGCTCAACAAACGCTTGGAGCAACTGATTTATACGCTCCAATAGCTGCTGGAGAAGCAATAGAAGCAGCAAAAAAAGGAGAATGGAAAAAATCAGGACTATCCGCGCTTGGAGCATTACCAATTATTGGTGCGATTAAAGCCAGTCATGGTTCACCACATGCGTTTACTAAGTTTGACTTTAGCAAGATCGGCACTGGTGAAGGCGCACAAGCCTATGGTCATGGTGGCTATTTCGCGCAGGGGTTTGATAGTCCAACGGCCAAGGAATATCAGAAACAGCTTGCGGCTGATGTTCAACTTAAAGGCCAACCGTTTTATAGCGGCAAATCGGGCAAACAATTAGCTACCACTGGAAATCCAGAGCTAGATGATTATTTGATGGCCAATCTTGGTGATGTAGGTGCGGCAAGAGCAAATCTTTTAGCTGATTTGCGTGATGTCAGATCGGGTGGTGGTGATGTTAAGGATTATCAACGAACGCTTGCTGATCTCAGAAACATTAGGGGCGATGTAGAAAACACCGATCTTGGCCACCTCTACAACGTCGAACTCAAATGGCCTGACGCTGCAAGAGAAGCGGCTGATCCTTTTGGACAACATCACCTGCTTGATTGGTATGCACCGTTCAGCCAACAGCCGGAAGGGGTTAAAGCAATTCTTGAACCCATAATCCCCCGAGGAGAAGTAAACCCGCACGGTCTTGATATGGGTGGCGGAACCATTCTGGATAACAGGACTAGGCAAGCCGACCCCAATCAGTACCATCCGTGGGTGTTGAAAGCCGGGGACAGTATGTTTGGTCTATCTCAATCGGATGTAGATCGAATGGTCGGGGAGATGAACGACCCTACGGGCGAAAACATTTACACACGACTTGTAGGGGAGAAAGGTGGTCAAGCCCAAGCGAGTAAGTATCTACGCTCACTGGGACTTCCCGGCATCAAATACTGGGATGAAGGTTCACGCGGCGCAGGTGAAGGCACACGCAATTACGTCATGTTTGATGATGCGCTTGCAAACATTGTTTCTAGGAATGGAGTGAGTCTGAGTGATTTGTTAAAAACTTCAGAAAGCCCACAAAACAAACTAGATGCAATCATTCAAAATTTGGAATCTCAAGGCATAAAAATTGATGCTTCCTATAATCCAAACAAACAACAAATCTCATTGTCTAGGCTAGTTGTCCCTCAAGAAATGCGTAGTCAAGGCGTAGGAACAAAAGCGATGCAGGATTTAGTAAATTTTGCTGATGAACAAAACGCATTAATGCAGCTTTCGCCTTCAACTGATTTTGGCGCAACATCACTTAACAGACTTAAAGACTTTTATAAACGTTTTGGATTTGTTCCAAACACTGGAAAATACAAAGACTATTCAATCAGTGAATCAATGTATCGGCCAAAAAAATAAAAAATGACTCTTACACCAAAACAAGAAAAGTTTGCGTTAGCTGTAGCCTCTGGCAAAACACAGTCAGATGCGTATCGCGAAGCGTTTAATGTAAGGCCAAACACCAAGCCAACAACAGTTAATGTAGAAGCATCAAAACTAATGGCTGACCCAAACATTTCCCAAAGGGTCGAAGAACTTAGAAAGCCAATAGCAAATAAGGCAATGATTACACTTGAATCACATATTGCTCGCTTAAAAGAGCTTGCCGAATTAGCAATTCAAGAAGGTCAGATTGCAGCAGCTATCAAAGCCGAAGAATTGTGTGGCAAAGCATCTGGTGTTTATGTTGAAAAGCGTCAGATCACTGGCGCTGATGGCGGCCCAATCCAACACGCAATCAAGGTGAAGTTTGGTGATTGAAAATTGGCCTACAAAAAAATACAGCATTATTTATGCTGATCCACCTTGGAACTTTAAATTTCACAAAAGAAAGTCTTTAAGCAATCAAGCAAAACATAATCTTTATCCAACAATGAATGGAAAAGACATTTGTAATTTGCCTATTCATGACATTTCTAATGATAATTGTGTTTTGTTTTTATGGGTAATGAATTCCGAGTTGCCTCTTGCGTTGAACGTAATAAACTCGTGGGGATTCACTTATAAAACAGTTGCTTTTACTTGGGTAAAAACAACAAAAAATACATATCATTTTGGCGGCGGGAATTGGACTCGTAGCAATCCAGAACTTTGCTTATTGGCCACCAAGGGCAAAATATCAAGAAAATCTGCATCAGTGAGAGAGTTGGTCGTTTCTTTGTTACGCAAACATTCTCAAAAGCCAGATGAAGTGCGTGACATGATAATAAAATTAGTTGGCGATCTCCCAAGAATAGAATTGTTTGCTCGAGAGCGATTTGAAGGATGGGATGCTTGGGGAAACGAAATTTAATTATCAAATGGAAACAATCGCTAACTTTCCTCCCAAACTAAAAGACTTATTCAAGCCATACCGCTATAAGATTCTGCATGGTGGTCGTGGCTCTGGTAAGTCCTATTCTGTGTCTGCGGCATTGTTGATTAAAGGCGCTGAAAAGCCAATGCGTATTCTTTGTGCAAGAGAGGTGCAGAAGTCAATCAAGCAGTCTGTACACACGTTGCTTGTAGATCAGATTCAGCAATTGAATCTAGGTTATTTCTACACGGTTACAGAGACTGAGATACGCGGCATCAATGGCACGATCTTCACATTCTCTGGTCTAGCTAACCACACGGTTGAATCTATCAAATCGATGGCTAACATTAACATCTGCTGGGTCGAAGAAGCTCAAAGTGTTAGCAAGAAGTCTTGGGACATTCTCATCCCAACAATCCGCGCTGAAGGCTCTGAGATCTGGGTCACGATGAATCCAGACTTGGACACGGATGATACGTATACCAGGTTCATTGCAAATCAAGTGCCTGATAGCTATGTAGTTCAGATTAACTACATGGATAATCCATGGTTCCCGACAGTATTGGAGGTTGAACGCGCACACTGCGAAGCACATAACAAAAAGGATTACGAAAACATCTGGCTAGGTCGGCCAAAGACTGTTGTAGACGGTGCGATCTACGCAGATGAGTTTCAACTCATGGTGGAGCAACATCGCATTAACCTCGTTACACCAGATCCAATGCTCAAGACGCACGCTGTAGTCGACCTCGGCTGGAACGATGCTATGTCTATCATCCTGGCGCAACGTGCTGGCTCTGAATGTCGTATCGTTGATTACATCGAAGAGTCATTCCAAACACTCGACTGGTATAGCGCAGAGCTACGCAATCGCAATCTGAACTGGGGCAAGATGTGGCTACCGCACGATGCAGTTCACAAAGACTACAAGACCGGAAAGAGCGCGGCTGAGATTATGACAATGCTTGGATGGGAGACTGAAGTTATTCCTATTGGTGATGTCGAACATGGTATACGTTTAAGTCGTATGCTATTTCCTCGCGTTTGGATGGATAAAGAGAAAACAGCGCGTTTACAGGAATGTCTCAAGCGCTATCGTCGCTCAATAAATGCAACCACTAATCAACCTGGTGGACCACTCCATGATGAATACAGTCATGGAGCAGACTGTTTTAGATATCTAGCAACATGCATAGATAGCTTTAGGAATGATAATATACGACAACGTAAGCCAAGGGATCTTGGTGCTTCTAGCTGGATGAGTTTCTAGGTACAAAAATATGGCTAATCTCGATAGCGATGCTGTAATTAATTCTGTTGGCCTTGGTGAAGGAGATCCAGAAGAAAAAGATATTCTTCTTGAGATTCGTGAGCGCTTCCAACAGGCGGTTGATTTCGAAGGCCAGGGACGACAAGATCGGCTAGATGACATTCGCTTTGCGCGTCTTGGCGATCAATGGTCAGAAGCAGCCAAGTACGACAGAAACAAGCCAGGGAAAGAGCGGCCCATGCTAGTGGTCAACAGGCTGCTGCAGTTCCGTGATCGGGTTGTAAACGAAATAAGACAGAACACTCCTAGTATCCGTTATCGTCCAGCAAACGATGAAGCTGACGCTGAGACAGCAGAAGTGTTGATGGGTATTGCGCGTCATATCCAAGATAACTCTAACGCCTCTATTGCTTACGACACGGCTGTAGAGTGGCAGGTTGATTGTGGTCTTGGTTACATCCGCGTTCGTAATGACTGGTCCAGTGATACGTCATTTGACCAGGAAATTTATATTGATCGTATCCCAGACCCGATGAAGGTCTACTATGATCCGCACAGCAAAGAACCAGATGGATCAGATGCTGAATGGGCGATCATTGCTGAAGAAATCTCTAAGGATGAATTCAAGCGCCTGTATCCAGATGTAGACATTACATCCTGGGAAGCTGCTGGTAATGGCGATCAACAAGGCTGGTACACCAAGGATTCAGTGCGTATCGCTGAGTACTATTACCTTGAACATAACATGCAGGAAATCACCAATCCTGAGACTGGTGAAACGCGCATGGCTGACATCAAGCGCTGCATGTGGTGCAAGGTTGGTGGTCATTCAGTTCTAGAGCAGACTGAAGTACCAACCAAATACATTCCAGTCGTTCCAGTTATTGGTCAAGAAGTCTGGCTACAAGGTAAGCGCTTTATCACTGGCCTGGTGCGTAACGCAAAGGATGCACAAAGACTGTATAACTACTATCTATCAGCTAATGCTGAAAACGTAGCGCTTGCACCAAAGGCTCCTTTCATTGGTGTTGCTGGACAGTTTGAAACTGATCCGAACTGGGCTAGAGCTAACAGGGATTCACTTGCGTATCTTGAATACGATCCAGTATCAATCGCTGGTTCACCCGTTGGTGCGCCACAACGCGCACAACCACCACAAGCATCTAGCGCAATCATGCAAGCTATTCAGCTTGCTGAGAACGATATTATGCAAAGCATGGGCATCTACCAGCCTAGCCTTGGTGGTGAGTCTAATGAAACCTCTGGCCGCGCACTATTGCTTAGACAGAAGCAAGCAGAAACTGGAAACTTCCATTTCCAAGATAACCTTAATCGCTCAATCCGTCAGGTTGGGCGCATTGTGTTGAATATGATTCCTCGCGTTTACAACCGCGCAAGGGTTATCAGAATCATTGGTGAAGATGGCTCACCAAAGAACATTCAGCTAGACCCAAATCTTCCACAGGCCAGTGCGTACACTGACAATCCAGCAGTAGACAGCATCTATAACCCGACTATTGGTGAATATGACGTTGTCTGTGATGCTGGTCCAAGCTACGCAACCAAACGTGATGAAGCAGCCAACATGATGCTATCGCTGACCCAGGCTAATCCGCAGTTGTTCCAGATGATCGGCGACTTGATGATGAAGAACATGGATTGGCCAGGGGCAGATGAGATCGCAAAGCGGTTGCAAGCATTGCTTCCTCCACAACTTCAGCCAACTGCTGATGGCACAAAAGTAGATCCACAGATCATCCAAGCACAGCAGATGATGGAACAGATGGCCACGCAAATGGAACAGATGAGCGCGCAGATTGCACAGCTTAACCATCAAAATTCCCTGCTGGTGAACGAAAAGGAACGTGAATGGTATGACTCTCAGACCAAGCGCATGGACGTAGAAAGCAAAATCATGATGACTGACCAGCAGCTACAAGATGCTGTGCGGGAAAACCTCATGATGATGCTTAATGCTGGTGCGGCTGAAGTCTCTGAGGCCAACCGAGAACTAGAAGTTATTGAGGCTGGACTTGATGAAGAGCAGCAGAGGATGGCGGCTCAGAGCCAGTCTCAACCCAATCAAGCTGCACAGGGGCAAAGACCACCTTCCCCTGGTGGCATGACAAGGAAGGTTGATACAGAAGCACTAACAGGCGAATCAAAGCCCGGAGAAAATAATGAGTGATGACAATGAAGTATTTGACACGATCCAAGACGATCAGGCGCAGCAGACAGAACAGACTGAGAATGTACAGGAGAATATTGAAGAAAGCATTGAACAGTCTGGAGTGGAACAGGCTGGCGAGGAAGGAAACGACGAAACAGAGAGTAAAGGCAAAGACCCTTGGTACAAGCGCAGGATAGATGAACTCACCAGAGATAAACATGAGGCTCGCCGTCAGGCTGAACGCCTTGAAAAGATCCTCGCGCAACAGGAGCAGATGCTGCAAAAGTTCGCTCCCAACCAGGAACAAGAGCAACCAAAGCTTGCGCCTCCAAACCCCGCTGATTTCGCTGGTGGTCAATATGATCCAAGATACATGGAAGCTATGCTGCAATACACTCGCGTTTCTGCGGTGGAAGAAGCAAAGCAAGCCATTGCACAAGAGTATGAAACCAGACAGCGCCAGCAAGCTATGGTGGCAGCGCAAGCGAAGCTAGAAACCGCTGAAGCAGCAGCTAGAGCCAAATACGCTGATTATGATGCTGTCATTGAAGGCATTACATCTGATCCGCGTTTAGCTCAGAATCCAGTCATTCGTGAAGCATTGCTTGGGATGGATAATGGCCCAGACATTGCCTATACACTGGGGCGCAATCTTGATGTTGCATACGAAATTGCTGGTGCAAGAAACACCATCGAAGCTGGAATGAAACTAGCGGAATTGATTAACCGCGCACCAAGGAAAGTTGGTAATGCTCCAGCACCAATTAAACCTATTAACGGGGCGGCTGGAGCACCAGCAGGCTCTAAACGCAATTACGCGGATATGACCACGGCTGAATACATTGCTGCGCGTAACGCAGAGGATCTCGCAAAGCGTCAAGCGATGTACAAAAGATAAATGCTATAGTGAATACGTCAGCGCAACGCTGACTTTCACTCATACTTGCCAGGGCGTAAAACCCCTGGCTTTTTTGTGTATACTGGCTATGCGGCAGGAGGTTCGAAACTCCGTCTGGATTCACGCCCAGACAGCCGCACGCTTCTAGCGTGACCAATCGTGATGGTGATCTATGAAGCAGTTCTACGTTTACATCCACAAGAAGCCTGATGGCACGCCTTTTTATGTGGGCAAGTCTAGTACAGATAGACATAAAACCATCTGGCGCAAACACAATAAATGGCACACCAGGATTATTGAAAAATATGGTCCAGAAAACATCATTGTTGAAGTAACACAATGTCAGTCAGAGGCTAACGCATTTGAATTAGAAAAAATTTACATTAAACAGTTAAGGCAAGATGGTTGTGATTTAGTAAACGTGACTGACGGTGGCGAAGGCGTCAGTGGATTCAAGCAAAGCGCAAAACAGATTGAACTTAACAGACAAGCAAAAGTTGGGAACACTTATAGGCGCGGATCAAAGCATACGGAAGAAGCAAAAGAAAAAAACAGAAAAGCGCATCTTGGCAAAAAACAAACAACCCAGACCATTGCAATTAGAGTTGAAAAACTTGCAAAACCGCGCAAATCAAAGCATGGAATCAGCATGGTTTACTGGTACAAGAGCGGTAAGCGCTGGGTGGCAAAAATCAATGATAATGGATGGATGAGGCACTTAGGATATTTTGATAGCTATCTTGATGCTTGCGCCGCAAGAAAATCAGCAGAACTTGTTGTTTACAAAGATAAATTATTGTGATAAATAAGATGCACCAGTTGTTGGCTTGGCTCATGCAACATCTGCGGCACTTCAGATCATTCGAGGGAACGGCTCCTATCTGAAAATACAAATGGGCTAATTACCTTTTTTGTTTTTTCATTTTTATGGGAGGTTCGCCATGTCGAACACTTTGCTTACCATAAGCATGATTACGAACGAAGCGTTGCGTGTGTTAACGAACAACCTCGTTTTTACTCGTGCTGTATCTCGTCAGTATGACGATAAATTCGCTATTGAAGGCGCTAAGATTGGTACTACTGTCAACCTGCGTAAGCCCCCGCGCTATGTAGGTCGTACTGGTCCTGCGCTCCAGGTTGAGTCTTCAGTTGAAACGTATGTTCCGCTGACGCTGGATACCCAGTTTGGCGTAGACATGGCGTTTACGACGCAGGATCTGACGATGAACATCAGTGATTTCTCTGATCGTTTCATCAAACCTGCTGTTGCAGCGATTGCAAACAAAATCGATTACGATGGTTTGCAGCAGTTCTACAACGTCTACAACCTTGTTGGTACTCCCGGTCAGCTTACCGATGGTGCAACGACTCAGGCTGAAGCTATCAGCACGATCCTTGCCGCTCGTCAGCGTCTGAACCAGGAAGCAGCACCGATGGACGAAGATCGTTCATTTGTTGTTGATCCCGCAATCGAAGTAGGCATTGTTGGTGGTCTGACCAACCTGTTTAATCCGCAGGGTACGATCAGCGCTATCTTCAAGAAAGGTGGCCTGGGCGATTCTACCCTCGGTTTCAACTTTGCAATGGATCAGAACACTGGCTCATTCACTACTGGTACGGCAACGGCTTTCACCGTTTCTGCACAGGCTGGTGGCTCAGCTCAGACCAATGCACAGACCACGTTTACGCTGGCTGTTAGCTCCACTTCTGGCACTCTGACCAAGGGTACTGTATTTACCATTCCTGGTGTTTATGCAGTTAACCCGCAGTCTCGTCAGTCTACTGGTGCGCTGCGTAACTTTGTCATAACCTCAACAGCTGCTGGTAGCTCTACCAGTCTGTCAATCTTCCCGACTCCGGTATTCTCTGGTCAGTTCCAGAACGTTACCAGTTCGACGGGTTCGATTCCGACTGGCACTGCAACCATTCTTTCTGGTAGCTCAGGCTCTGCTGCAACCTATGCACAGGCTCTGGCGTTCCATAAAGATGCTTTTGCACTGGGTACTGCTGACCTTCTGCTGCCGCAGGGTGTTGACATGGCTGGACGTGCGTCTGCCGATGGTCTTTCCATTCGTCTGGTTCGTCAGTACGACATCAACTCTGACCAGTTGCCTTGCCGTCTTGACGTACTGTATGGCTGGTCAACCATCTATCCCGAACTCGCAACCCGCGTAACTGGTTAATAGGAGGTTACTATGTCTAATCCTGGTCCAAATATCGTTAGTGCTAATATCCAGCGCGGTCAGGCTGTACTGTCTGTTGCTGTAACTCCTGCAAGCGTAGGGGCTGCAACTTCAGCAGAACAAACTTTTACTGTTTCTGGCTTGGCGGTTGGCGATTTTGTTGCTGTTTCAACGACCGCAAGTACGGGTAATGCAACCGCTATCGTAGGCGCTCGGGTTTCCGCAGCAAATACGCTGGCTATTCGTTACATCAATCCAACTGCTGGTTCCCTGACTCCCGCAGCAGATACTTATCTGGTGCTTGTTGCTCGCTCTTACCCTGTCCAGACGGACTTTGGTGTAACTGCATTCAACAACATTGGCATTGTTGCTGGAACCAATCCGTAAGGATTGTATGCTTAGTGGGGGCTTCGGCCCCCATTTTGCTAATTATCATGGTGTAAATACACATGGGTAGGCCAAGAAAGATTAAAGATGAGCTAGTACTTGGGGCTCAAACGATCAATGATGTTCCGATTGAAGAAGTTGAGGATGTCATTGCTAGATTAAATAAGAAAAAGCCAGCAAATGCTGGTTTTCCTGTTTTTGTAACTGATCCAGGGTCCAGTGTTGTTAAGCGCCTCTGGTCAGATGAAGATGTTAAACGTCACTTAGCTCGCGGATGGATTCACAATGGGTGAATTAATTGCAGTTCTGTTCTTATCTAGGGAAATCGCCCACAGAGAGCATCTTAAAACACGCTCGTTTGCTGCACACATGGCGTTGCAGGAGTTCTATAACGACATCGTAGAAAAAGCAGACGCGATTGCAGAATCCTATCAAGGCTGTGAAGGTAAATTACTGCAAATTCCTTACCTAAAAAGCAAAGTTGGTGGCTCTATTGAGCGCATTTTGCGTAGTCAGCTAGATTGGATTAACACCAATCGATACAAAGCAGCAAGTAAGGACGAAACTGCAATTCAGAACCTTATAGATGAAGCTATTTCCAGCTATCATACGGTTCTCTACAAGCTCAAATTCCTCTCATAAGAGGTTAAACGCATGGCTGATCTTGGTCCTAATAAGATAAATCTAACTTACGGGAACTTATTGCAAGTTCCTGGCGGCATTACCGCGTCTTTACAGGCAATCCAAGACGGTGATGGCACTGTAACTAACGTATTAATCAGCACCACTGGTATTTCTGGCCAGATCAATTCAGATGCAGTTGTAATCACTGGCGGCACAATTAATGGAACCGCAATTGGCGCAACTAATCCATCATCTGGACGGTTCAGTTCCTTAACTGTTGGTAGCATCTCTGCTCTGCTAAAGGCAACCTCTGGTGTTGTTAGTGCAGCAAGTGCTGGAACAGATTACGTTTCACCAGCAGTGCTTGGTGTGGCTAATGGTGTAGCTACGCTTGATGCAAGCGCAAAGCTTACTGCCTCACAGATCCCAAACATAGCTATCTCTACGTATCTTGGCACTGTTGCATCACAGGCAGCAATGCTTGCGTTGACTGGGCAAGAAGGTGATTGGTGTATACGCTCAGACCTCGGCACAACTTGGATCATTACTGGAACTGACCCAACACAGTTAGCGGATTGGACGCAACTTTCTTATCCAACCGCTCCAGTTACGTCAGTTAATGGATTTACTGGTGCTGTTTCACTCAGTTACAACAATGTTGGTGCAGCTCCAGCAACGACTGGATCTAGCATTCTTTATGCTAATGGATCTGGTGGATTCTCTAGCGTATCTATTGGCACTGGCCTTAGTTTTGTCGCTGGAACTTTAGCAAACACCGTAACAGGAACTGTCACTAGCGCGTCTGTAGTGACCGCTAACGGCTTTGCTGGATCTGTTGCTACTGCCAGCACTACTCCAGCTATTACGTTGACTACAACCGTTTCTGGTGTCTTGAAAGGCAATGGAACAGCTATTAGCGCTGCTGTATCTGGAACCGATTATGCGCCAGCAACGTCAGGCACAGATATTCTCAAAGGCAATGGCTCTGGTGGGTTTTCTGCTGCTGTTGCAAACACTGATTACCAGGGGGTTATTACCGCAACTGGGCTATTAAAAGGTGCTGGTGCAGGTTCAATTTCAGCTGCAGTTGTTGGGACTGATTACGCACCAGCGACTACTGGCACTTCAATTCTCAAAGGCAGCGGTACTGGTGGTTTTAGTAATGCTGTGTCTGGAACTGACTATGCACCAGCAACTTCTGGTACATCGATCCTAAAAGGTAATGGATCAGGAGGCTTTAGCAATGCTACGTCTGGTACAGATTATGCTCCTGCTACGTCAGGTACTAGCATGTTGTATGGCGATGGTTCTGGGGGCTTTAGTAACGTTACTGTTGGCTCTGGGCTTTCGTTTGCTGCTGGAACACTGGCATCTACCTCCAGTGGTGGATCTGTTACAACTGTTTCTGTTGTAACAGCAAATGGCTTTGCAGGGACGGTCGCAAACGCAAGCACTACGCCAGCGATTACATTAACGACAAGCGTTACTGGACTGCTAAAAGGTAATGGCACGGCTATTTCTGCTGCATCTGCTGGTACTGATTACGCTCCAGCAACATCTGGTACGGCATTGCTAAAAGGTAATGGTGCGGGTGGATTTTCAACCGCGATTGCCAGCACTGATTATGCCGTTCCAACTTCTGGTACTAGCATCCTTTATGGTAACGGTTCTGGTGGATTCAGCAATGTAACGATTGGCTCTGGATTATCATTTGCTACTGGCACACTTAGCGCAACGACTGCTAGTGTTAATATTAGCAATGACACCAGTACAGCAACGACTTTGTATCCAGCGTTTCTTAGCGCTACTACTGGAACAGCTGCAACGTTATACACAGGCAATACGCGTTTGTTGTATACCCCGTCTACTGGGTTACTACAAAGCACAATTGTTCGTGCTGGTAATGGCATTGTTGTTAACTCAGCTACGGTCTCTGAAAGCATGACAATTGCATCGGGTGATAACGCAATGAGCGCGGGGCCAGTGACGGTTGCAAGTGGCGTTACGGTTACGGTCAGCTCAGGCTCAGTATGGGTGGTGAACTAATATGGCGATAACTCTGGATGGCAGCAACGGGATTCTCTCTCCTGATTTTGAACCAAGCAGCTCGACTACGCCTACCAATGGCCTGTTTTTGCCTGCTGCTAACGCACTAGGTTTTGCAACCAACAGCACTGAGCGTCTTCGCCTTGATGCGAGTGGAAATCTTGGGATCGGGACGAGTTCACCTAGCACAAAACTGACTGTTTATGATGCATCCACACCGCAAGTTACTTTTAACAACGGTACAAGTTCATTTATTGTCGGCAATAATAATGGTGGAAACAATCATATTTTGTATGGAACTGGTGCGTACCCGATAATTTTTTATACAAACTCCGCAGAAGCAATGCGCCTAGACTCCTCTGGGAATTTGTTGGTTGGGACGACGAGTTCATCGGTAAATGCGCGAGCAGCAATCACCCAACCAAATGATATTTACTACTGCCTTAATCTTGAAAACACAACCACGGGCAGCACTCCGCTAGGTATTAGAGTCAAATACACTGCATCTGGGCCGAATAATGCTGGGGCTGTATTTTTAACGGCGGCGGATAATTCTGCAACGCGTTTTGAGCTTCGATCCAATGGCGGACTCGCAAATTTTAGCGCCAACAACGTCAACCTTTCAGATGAAAGAGTAAAGACAGATATCACTCCAGCTCCTTCATGGCTTGCCAAAATCAATGCGATTGAAGTGGTTAACTTCAAATACAAAGACCAAACGCATGACGATTTCAATCTCGGCGCTATCGCTCAACAGGTGCAGTCAGTCGCTCCTGAACTTGTAGACACCGACGGTTTTGGTGAAACCCCTGAAGACGGAATTCCGTTGATGGCAATCTTTGAAACGGATCTGAAATACGCGATGCTCAAAGCCATCCAAGAACTCACCACCCGTCTCGAAGCACTGGAGGCCAAATGAATCTCGAAGTCACGCTTGAAGAAGCGCAGGACATTGTGAAGGTGCTGGGTGCTATGCCTACCCATGCAGGAGCCTATCCGCTGTTTGAGAAGCTCAGAAAGCAAGTAGAAGAAGTGATGAAGGAGCAAGAGAATGCCAGTTAAATTATCTTCCGCTGGCGGCGGTTCGGTCACGCTGGACACCCCATCAACGGCTTCAAACTACACGGTCACACTACCTGCTGCGAACGCAACGCTGGCTGATACCAGCTCAACGCAGACGCTGACGAATAAAACCCTGACAGCGGCGGGATCAAACACAGTCGAAGCCACATCAGGCCCAACCTCAAGTCAGTTAGCTGGCAATCGCAACAAGATCATCAACGGCGCGATGATGATTGACCAGAGGAATGCGGGGGCGAGTGTTACTCCTGTGGGCGGAGACTACACTTTAGATAGATGGCAATGTTTTGGAAACCAACCATCTAAATACACAGTTCAGCAAAACGCGGGCTCAATTATACCTCCAGCAGGCTTTGCAAAGTATTTTGGCGTCACTTCCACTTCAGCATATACAGTGCTTTCTGGTGATTATTTTCTTATTCGCCAAACTATAGAAGGTTTGAATTGTTTTGATCTTGCTTGGGGTACGATAAGCGCGACAACAGTCACGTTGTCTTTTTGGGTACGGTCAAGTCTTACGGGTACATTTGGTGGGTCAGTTCAAAATGCCGGGCAGACAAGATCTTATCCATTTACATACGTAATTTCATCTGCAAATACTTGGACCTATATCACGGTAACAATTCCGGGAGAAACAACGGGTACATGGCTTACTACTAACGGCGCTGGAATTTTGTTAAATATAGGTCTTGGTGTAGGGTCTACTTACAGTGGAGCAGCTGGGTCTTGGTCTAGTAACGTTTATCTCTCAGCCACAGGTGCAACCAGCGTAGTCGGCACCAACGGCGCAACCTTCTACATCACCGGAGTCCAACTCGAAAAAGGCGCAACGGCTACCCCGTTTGAGAATCGCCTGTATGGGGCTGAGTTGGCGTTGTGTCAAAGATACTGTGTGAATTACAACTCGGCTAATGCTAGTAACACATATTTTACTTACGGCTATGGTAGTAATATCACTACAACAAGACAAGACTATGCACCAAACTTCCCAGTTCAAATGCGGGTAACACCGTCTTTAACTACGACCGGAACAGCTTCTAACTATGCAATATATCAAGCAACAACTGGAACAATTAGTTGTAGCGCAGTTCCATATATAGCAGCAGGAAGTTTTGTAAGCTGTCAGATTATTTCAACAACTGCTGGATCATTAACAGCCGGACAATGCACAAGTCTTATTTCTAACAGTAATAATACTTCTTATCTTCTGTTTACTGCGGAGCTGTAAATGTACTACCAACTTTTAAAAGGCGGCATTGACGACAGTATTTACGGCGCGCAACGAATCGATACAGATAGCATCACCAGCTTTATCTTCGACCCCGCGAACACCGACTACCAGAAGTTCAAAGTTGACGTAGCAGGTGGTGTCGAACTCCAAGACCCTGATGGCAATGTGATGACGCAAGCTGAAGTAAACGCATTTCTGGAGACGATACCGTGAGTGTAGTTAAGAGCAATGCCCATCAAGTAGGGCAATCGGCCACAGCCGCTAACAATTTCACGCTATATCAACCCTCTACCCCTGATGGCACGGTACGCCTTGGTGTAGGCAATGCAGGTGCTACCACCACGGATGTCATCACGGCTTCGTCTACTGGTGTCACGATCCCTAGTGTGAGCTCAAGCAACACGTTTGGGTTCAAGAATGCGCTGATTAACGGCAATTTCAACATTAATCAACGTGGTGTATCTGGCACAGTCACATTATCTGCGGGATCTTATGGCCATGATCGCTGGAAAGCGGGTGCATCAGGTTGTACTTACACGTTTTCAACAACAAATAACGTCACTACGCTGACAATCACGGCTGGATCACTTCAGCAGGTCATCGAAGGACTTAATGTTCAGTCAGCTACATATATCCTATCTTGGACGGGTACAGCGCAAGGCCGAATTAATTCGGGTTCCTATGGTGCGTCAGGTGCTGTCACTGCTTCACTGACTGGTGGAACAAACCAAACAGTTGAATTTAATACTGGCACTTTGACGTTGGCGCAATGTGAAATCGGATCACGAGCCACCAGCTTTGACTTTAGAAGTTATGGGCAGGAGTTGGCGTTGTGTCAGAGGTATTATGAGATAGTTACAGGTAGTTTTAGGGCGTACACTTCTGATGGGTGCGTTGCAGGCCCTGCACCATTTAAAGTAACTAAGAGGGCCAGCCCTACTTGTACATACATAGCCAGCGGGAATAACAATCTATCGGGTGCTGTAGGCAATTTTGTTTCCGGTTTTGAAAGCGGAACTGACCTGCAAGCCTGTTTTCCTCAATGGTGTCCGGGCACAGGTACGTTCTACAGCTACGGATATAAAATAACTGCCTCGGCGGAGCTATAAATGTATAAGCAAACAGACCCCTGCTGTGGATCTGGGTACATAAAACGCCTAACGGACAACGCCCACATCCCCTTCGACCCCGCCAACACCGATTACCAAACCTTCAAGCGCGAAATCGCTGCGGGTACGCCACTGGAAGATCCAGATGGTAATATTATGTCTCAAGAACAAGTTAATGCGTTTCTAGCAACGATCCCATAGGAACACGCTATGCCACAGTATTTCCAAGTCACATTTCTCCCGCCTCCTGGTGCTTTGCTTGGGGATGCTTATGCTGAGTTTTTTAATGGTGGGACCAGCACTACAGCGTCAATTTATGAGGACTCAGGGCTAACTACACCAATCACACAGCCAGTTAGCATTTCCTCTGGAACGCTTGAATGCTATTTAGCCACTGGCCTTGTCAACGCTACATCTATTGTTTCTGGTTCTACTTACACCATTCAAGATGTAGGAACGACTGATTTCACGCTTATTGGGGCATCTAGCAACACCACTGGCGTTACATTTGTAGCTACTGGTGTAGGAACTGGCAATGGCACAGCGTATTACGAATATGACTTAAAGATTGCTGGTGGCAATATTGCGCGTCAGGCAACTTGGCAAAATATCTGGACGCTTCCAAGTAATATCTGGGAACTAGATAACAATCTTTGGGAGGATGATCCCTCTGTCTGGGGAGCAGTCAACCCAGTACCAGTGGGGGTAAAAACCACTAACAACATTGGTCAGCTTTACACTGGAAACGATCTAATCAAAGCAGCCATGCGCTTGATTCAAGTCACGGCAGTTGACGTAGATCTAACCGCGCAAGAGCTGCGTGATGGTCTTGAATCGCTGAACCGTATGTTAGATTCCTGGTCACTTGATGAGCTTATGCTGTATCAGGTTATTCGTGAACCATTCCAGCTTGTATCTGGCCAGAATCCGTACAGCATTGGTCTTGGTGGAGATTTCAACACGGTGCGTCCAACTAAGATTGTTGGTGCGTATCTGACGCTAAACAATGGCTCAATCCCTGTTGACTATCCGATGGATGTCATACAGTACGACGACTATAACGCCATTCGTCTAAAGACTCTTAGCACCAACTTCCCCAATTACATTTACTATCAGCCTAGCTTTCCTATTGGTGAAATTTACATCTATCCGGTGTTTACTCCCAATGATCCAGCTACGATTGGTCCAGCGTATATCACTTTGACTAGTTGGAAGCCATTACCGATCATTGCTGATCCAACTGCTCCGCTAGAGTTCCCTCCTGGTTACTGGGAGGCGATTGTGTTCAATCTTGCGGTGCGTCTTGCAGAGGAATATCAGTTCAGCATTCGTGAAGCAACGATTGCGCTTGCAACTAATGCGTTGAAGCGATTGAAGCGTATGAACCAGCGCACAAACACGCTAAATACTGATGTTGCTCTGATGAACACCAGTCAGTTGCGTTACAACATTTACGCAGACGGATACGGGCGCTAATCATGGCCAGCACTGATTTACAGCTTCCTATTCTTGGTGCTGGCATTGCTGGTAAGTCCAAAGCTGTTACCGCGCAAAAACGCCAGAATCTTTATTTGGAAATTAAGCCAGAAGAAGATAAAAGCAAGCTAGTAGCATACGGCACACCAGGATTGCTGCCATTTGCGGATCTTGGTGCATCTCCTGCGCGTGGTATTTACTGGTTTCAGAGCTATAACGTTCTCATGGTGGCTGCTGGTGATGCAGTATACGAAATTACTGGTGCTGGAACGGTTACGCAAGTTGGAGAAATGGACACCTCTACTGGGTTTGTGTCTATCGCTGACAATGGCCAGCAAATTATTTTTGTAGACGGCCAAACTGGATATATCTACCAGAAATCAACGGCTAATTTAGATTATTCGCGCACCACTACCACAGTAACGGTTACAGAGTATCTGCATACACGCGTCTCTGGACAGTCTGTTAACATCACAGCAACTGGCTTGGTTGCTGATGGCACATACACCATTACCGTACCAAATACGGCTGCAACTGCGCTTGTAGTTGGTCAAGAATATGTGATTGCATATGTTGGTACGTCTGACTTTACGCTAGTTGGTGCGCCAATTAATGTGGTTGGGACTGTGTTTATGGCGACTGGAACCACCACTGGTTCTGGTACGGTTAACTCAGCAAACACATGGACTTTTACAACCGTTGCATCTGGTGTAGCTACTGGCACGCTAACTGTTGACAACAACTTTAGAAAGATCACAACCGCATATACAGGTGTAGATTTTCCAGCAGCTACTACAGTTGTATTTAATGACAGCTATTTTATTGTTAGCGTGCTGGACACCAAGCAGTTTTGGCTTTCAGCCTCTTACGATGGTTTTTACTGGGATCCTTTGCAGTACGCCAGCAAAGAGGCTTACACCGACAATCTAAACTCTGTTGCTATCGATAACGGCAACTTAGTTCTACTTGGTGCTATTTCTACCGAATATTGGCAAAACACGGGCGGGTATCCTTTCCCATATCAGCGTATTGCTGGTTCTCCATGTGACGTTGGTGTATCTGCGCGTGCATCTGTTGCACGGTGTGGCGGTCAAATGTACTTCCTAGGGCGTGTTCGCAATGGCGGCATTTCTGTATTCCGCATGAACAACTACCGTCCAGAACCAGTATCAACTGCTGATCTTGATTTTTTAATCAATAACTACACTAATCCTGGTGATGCAGTAGCGTTTGGCTATCGTCAAAACGGTCATGATTTCTATCAAATCAGCTTTCAAGCTGAGGCTGTAACGTGGCTGTATGATGCGACTACAAACGCATGGAGTACGCTTGTATCGCATGGCTATACGCGCAATATTAGCAACCGAGCCACGCAGTTTGAGTACAAAGTTGTTACTTGCAATTTCTCAAATGGGCAGCTGTATACGCTTGATCCAGAGGTATATACAGAAAATGGCTTACCAATCATTAGAGAGTTGATTACGCCACATTTCTATAATGGCGATAGCTTCAATAAGCTGCACATTTATAGATTGCGCTTAGACATGGAGCAAGGTGTAGGGCTAAATAATGGCCAAGGCCAGAACCCACAAGTGATGTTACAAATTAGCCGTGATGGTGGATACACTTATGGCATGGAGATGTGGACATCATTTGGCGCCCAAGGTGAATTTTTGAAGCGCGCTGAATGGCGCAGACTTGGTGTAAGTCGTAACTACGTGTTTAAGTTCCGTATCTCAGATCCAGTAAAAGTTGTCTTAATCGGAGCAGCTGCAATGGCTACTGAGGCTGACAAGTAATGTTTCCTAAAGCACCATTTCAGTCAGTGTTGTCAGATGCTATGGGCATGGCAGTCATGGCTTGGAATCAGTGGTTTGATCGTGTTCAATTAGCGCTTAATGCGCTGACCGGATCAGGAGCGCGTGCTGGCTTACCAACGAATGATTTATATGTCGGTCAACCTTACTTTAACACCGACATCAATCAAATCATGGTGTGGAATGGCACATCATGGATTGGCGTTGGCCCAGGACTGTATGGGACGTTCTTTGACAACAGCAATCAGACAGCAGCTAATACGACAACTGCGTATGCAGTGACTTACAACACTCCAAATGGTGCAAATGGTGTTGAGTTAGCCAGCGGTAGCCATATTGTGTTTCCGTATGCTGGTGTGTACAACATTCAGTTTTCTTTGCAGTTCATTAACTCAGATTCAAACTCAAACAATCCATTAGAGGTCAATGTTTGGTTTCGTCAGAATGGCGCTGATATTGCTGAATCCAATAGTCAATTCACTGTGCCAAACAAACATGGCGCACACAATGGTGCAATGATTGCTGCGCTGAACTTTATCGCGAATGTAAACGCCAACGACTACATTCAGCTCATGTGGCAGACTGAAAACACTAGCATTAGCCTTGCTACGCTTCCTGCTGGCACTACGCCAACTACACCAGTTACACCAAGTGTTATTTTGACTGCGACTCAAATATAGAGGTGATTTATGCCATTGAAGAAATGCTCTAGTAAGAAATGCGTATCTAAGAACATCAAGACTGAAATGGCTGCTGGCAAGCCACAGAAACAGGCGGTGGCGATTGCGCTGGATGTTGCTAGGAAAGCAAAGGCTAAGAAGAAATGAACGCTGTTGCTCGTCCTGGTCGGCATATTATTGAAAAACTGCTAGAGACTATAAAAGAAGGGTGTGCGCGCGGCATTTTTCCAATGCTTGATTATGAGCCAGAGCATATTTTTGCTGACGGTTTATATGGTCGTAAAGCAAATGCAATTCCTGCTGGAACTGTAATTATTTCCAAAGTACATAAACAACAGCACATTACTGTCCCAATTAAGGGAGTAGTAACAATTTACGACCAAGACGGCAATAGACAAACAATACATCCTGGTGAAGTTTTTATTACAGAACCAGGAACACAGCGGGCAATTTATTGTCACGATGAAGTAGAATGGCTAACAATACACGCGGTTAAATCGCATGTTTTGGAAGAAATTGAAAAAGTAATTTTTTGCGATAGTTTTACAGAGTTTGATGCTTTGATTGAAGATATGAGGGTAGCAGCATGAGTGGCGTAATAGTTGCGGCTGGTATTGGGGCGGCTGGTAGTTTAGCTGGTGGCGCATTGGCTTCTAGTGGAGCTGCTGCTGCATCAAAACAGCAACAAATGATGGCGTTGCTTCAAATGCAGGAAGCCAATCAATGGTACAAAAACGCCAGACAACGGATGATGCCATATCAGAAGTTTGGTGTTGAACAGCTTCCCATTTATCAGCAAGCGTTACAGAACTATTCTAATCAACTACCTGGTTATTGGGATCAGCTTGGAAACTATCAGCAAGCTGTAGACGCATACCGTCAGCAAGCTATTCCTGGTGTAGAGGCAGCAATACGCGATTATCAGACCGTAGCGCCACAGTATCAGCAAGCGATGCGTGATTATGGTGGAGCATTGCAGCGCTATGAAGGTATGGTTGGTGGCATGGGAGCTACTGCTGGAGAAATGGGCGATCTAGCCAAGCGTTATCGGCAAGCAGTAGATAAGTATTATCAGCAAGCTGGACGCTATACTGAAAATATCCCAGAAATGACTAGGGCGTTTACGCAAGCTGACTATGAAGCCAGTCCAAATTACACACCAATGGTGCGTAATCTTGCGGAACTGCAAGCAACACCAGGTTATCAATTTGAATTAGCGCAAGGTCAAAAAGCACTTGCACAATCTGCTGCCGCACGCGGTGGTTCGCTTTCTGGAGCACAGCAACAAGCTGCACAGCGTTTTGGTCAGCAACAGGCTGCTACTGGATTTCAGAACGCATGGCAAAGAGCACAGCAAGCTTATCAGACAGCGCTTGGACAGCACCAGCAGTATCAAGGACAACTTTCAAACGTGCTTGGTGCAAACGTTGGTATATATGGCCAAGGCGCACAGCTTACTGGTGCAGAGCGTGACATCATTTCTGGCAAAGCTGGCATACAGGCACAACAGCTAGCCGGAATGGGTAATGTACTTGGTGGTTACGGCACGGCTGTAAATCAGGTTGGTGGTCTTGCTGACATTTATGGCACTGGAGTTAACCAGCAGATTGGCCGCGCAGGACTCTATGGTAACGTAGCAGACATGGCACGTGGTGGTGCTGGCTTATACGCTGCTGGTATGGGACTTACACAGCAAGATATTGCAAATCGTCTTGGTGCGACACAATTTGGTTATAACGCTAATGTTGGCATGAATCAATTGGGTATGGATCGTTTAAACGCAATTAATCAAGCGATGGGCGGTTATGGCAGTGCTGGTGCAGCCAACGCTATGGCTCAAGGAAACATTTGGGGCAACGCTATTGGTCAAGGGCTTGGTGCAATTGGTGGTGGACTTGCCGGATATTTTGGCGGCATGGCAGGGAATGCTGCTGGATCAGCAATGGGAGGCGCTCTTGGTGGCGGTGGCTATGGCAGCCTAGGGCATGGAGCTATTAAGGGAACTACCAAGCCAGCATATTATGATCCTCGTAAATAATTAGGAACTTAAAATGGCCGATCTACTTAGCACTTTTGCAAACGCTTATCCTTATGATCCTAACTCTGTATGGCGTGGAGCGCAGGGTGTACAGAATGTAATGTCTAACGCTTTGGATTATCAGCAGAAACGTGAAGCGCTAGAAGCGCAGCGCGGATTAAAAGCATTGTACGCTCAAAATCCAAATCCTAGCTATGAGGATATTGCGCGTATTGATCCAGCGTTTGCGATGCAGCAGAACAAAGCAAACTTTGAAATGCAAAAAGAATTGCTTGGCATGAAGGAAACGCAAGGCAAAATCAATAAACAACAGCAAGAAGAAATTCATTTTTTTGCAAACGCTGTTGGGCCAGTTGTTGAGCAATATTTGATGAATACTGGTGGTGAAGGAAATGCACAGCAGCAAGCCGCGTTAAAGCAACAGATAGGCGCTGGACTACGCGACATTGAGCAAAAAACTGGCATGAGGCCAACCAATGCAGACGCATTATTAAACATGTCGCCTAGTGAGATGTTGAACAGGTTAATGCTAAATGGTTATCAGTCGCCAATTTTAAAGGGACAGATTGAAAGCCAAACGGCTATTCAACGTGAGCAAATGATGCGCGGTTTGCCACCAGCTATGACCCCGCAACAAGCTTATGGTGGTGTCGAAATGGGTCCATATGGCCCAAGGCGTGTTCCAGGGATTGGTGGCCAGCCCATGACACCAGGCCCGCAATATGGTGTCACTCCGTTTAATCCTAATGCTGGACAAATGCAGCAGGGTCCAATGCCTGGAGGAATGCAGCAAGCGCCAATAGGTGCAGAGGATCTAGGAATCCTTAAGCAGAACCGCGCACAGATGCAGCCAGGGCCAGAACGTGATGCACTGGATCGTATGATTGCAGAAGTTGAGACTGGTAGAGTTGCACAGCCTCCTGCTGGTGGGTTTGTTACTCCGCAGCAAGAAATGCAGATGCGGATTGGAGAAAAGGCGGCTGAAGCTGGTGCTGTAGAGGCTGCAAAATCAGCGGCAGGAAAGCGCGAAATTGCAGAACAACGCTCTGATGTTTTAAGTTCACTTCCTAACAATGAAGAACTTAATCAACTTATTGATGAATCAATTGCATCTGGCGCTGAAAATATCCTTAAAGGAAAAATTGAGCCATTTATTGGTCAATCTTCAGAAGCACTTGAGGCTACAAAGCAGCTTGAAGTTATTCAGCCTCAATTGCAGTCGCTTACAAAAGCACTTGTCGGTGCTGGCGCTGTGTCTGACTATGAACAACGCATGATGGCTAATGCTGCTGCAAGTATTGCTAATCCAGAAATGCCAGCAGAACCTAGAAAGGCTGCTCTCAAGGTGTTTATGGATATTGTTAAAAGTGCCATGCAGAAATATCCTGATCTTGCAGCACGTTTGAGTTCTCAATCGTCTGCGCCAGCACAATCAACTGCACCAGCGAAGCTAAAAATTGGTGAAGTTAAAGACGGATATGAATATCTTGGTGGCAATCCGAAAGATCAATCTAGCTGGAAAAAGGTGCGCTAATGGCTAATCCTTGGGAACAAGACTGGGCGACTGATTCTGGTCCTTGGAGCCATGATTGGTCTGGTGTACAAGCTGCACCAAGATATAAATATGAGCCTAAACCTTATGAGTTTCAGTTAAATCTTAGTTCACCAGAAACTGAAGCACCATTGATGCAAGCGCTGAAAGGTGGTGCTATTGGGCTAAGACAAACGCGTATGGGCCTACAAGGTTTGTTTAGTCAGCCAACAGAAAGCGATTTGGCAGAACAGCAAGCTATGAAAGATTATCTTGAGCGTTCTGGATGGGCAACTGCTGGTAAAACGATTGAACAGATCCCTCAATATGCAGCCGCTACTGGTCTTGGACCAGCAACTATGCTTGGCCGCGCTGGAATGTCTGGGCTTACTGCGTTTTTGACTTCACCAGAAGATCGAATGAAAGAAGCAGCGCTTGGTGGTGTTGGATCTGTTGCTGGTGAACAAGCGGTTAACCTTGGTGCTAAAGCTTTGCGCGGTCCAGTAGCGCAAGAGTTTGTATCTGGTTTGTATGAAAAAGGCATTCGACCAACTCTTGCTCAAGCCCTTGGCGGCGGTTGGAAGGAAGCAGAGGAAAAGTTAACAAGCTTGCCATTGATTGGATCTGCTGTTCAAAGAGCGCAAAAAAGAGCACTTGAGTCGTTTAATACCGCTTCAATTAAAGAAATTGTTAATGAGCTTAACACTGGACTCATGGAATCTGGTGAAGGTCGAGCACTCATTCCTGCTGGTGCTAATGTCATTTCTCAAGAAGTCACAAATCTTGGGAAGATTGAGCCAGGCGCTAGGGGATTAGAGAGCGCATATAACGCTGTATCTAAGGTTTATGATGATCTTGCAGAACATTCTAAAGGTGCTGTCACACCAGAGTTATCAAATGCTCTGACTGAAGCTAGAGATAGAATGCACGGCATTTCTGCGGAAGCTGGCAAAAGCTTTGATTCTTTGTTTAAGCAATACATTGGTAATCGTCTTGATCCTGCTGGCAGCATTGATGGCCGCACCATGAAGGAAATTGATTCTGATCTTACTTCATTGATTTCTGATTTGAAGTCTGGTGGATCAGTCGACAAAAACATGGCCAGCGCGTTTGAAAGTGTTCAGAATAGTTTCGATCAAATGATGAACACAATGAACCCTGGTTATCAGGCTGTTAAGCGTAATGCTGATGCTGCTTATCGTAAGCTTGCATTGCTTGGAAAAGCATCAACTAGTTCAGTTGGAAGTGAACTAGCTACACCAGCTAATCTTGCACAGCAACTTCGTGCAGAAGATACATCACGCTGGAACGCTAATTTTGCGATGAACAGATCAGACTGGACTGACTGGGCTAGGAAAAATATTGAACTTATGGGCAATAAGTTTCCAGAGTCTGGTACGGCTGCAAGGTCTGCATTGTCCGATCTTGTAACTGCTGGCGTTGCTTCTCAGTTTGGCGCTGTTCCTCAAGCATTAGCTACTTATGGTGCAGCTAGAGCAGCTTGGAGTCCTAGCGTACAAGATTATCTTGTAAGACAAGCCATGAAACAGCCTGGACCACAACGCGCAATTGCGCTTGCTGGACTTCGTAAACTTCTTGAGCCAGCAGGAGTAGTTGGCGCTTCTTACGCTACTAGCAGGTAAATCAATGTCAAACGCATATCTCTCTCCTATCCTCCAGCAATCACAGTTTGACGATAATGGAAACTTCCTTGCTGGTGGTCTAATCTGGTCATACGCTGCTGGAACGACTACACCACAGGCTGTATATACAGATTCTACAGCCGCCACTGCATGGCCAAATCCAATTACGTTAGATGCGCGTGGTGAATCTGGTGGTGAAATCTGGTTAGCTGCTGGATCATCCTACAAGTTTGTACTAGAAAGCGCACCAGAATATGGTCAGACGCATGGTGAACAAATTAGCGTATTTGATGAAGTAACTGGTGTAAACGATACGGTAACGATTCCAAGCACTAATAACTGGATTGAGTTTGCTGGCACACCAACGTACATTTCTGGTACGTCATTTAGTGTTGCTGGTGATCAGCGGTCTACATTCCAAGTAGATAGACGCTTAAAATCTGTCAACAGCGGCGGTACTATTTATTCCTCTATCCTTAGTCGTTCATATGCTGCTGGAGCTACTACGGTTACGGTGTTGAATGATACAGGTTCATTAGACGCTGGCCTTAGCACTATTTACTATAGCTTTGTAGAAACAGATCCATCTAGTATTCCACCTCCGTTTGCTGCTGGTACTAGATTGGTGTTTGCACAAGCTGCTGCACCATTTGGCTGGACTCAAGTTACGACATTTAATGATTATGCGTTAAGGCTTGTATCTGGTGCAGGTGGTGGATCTGGTGGGTCATTAGCATTTACTACAGCTTTTTCTAATACTGGCAACACAAACGCTACAACATTAAACATTAGTCAGGCTCCAGCACACGTTCATCCATTGTGCAGGGCTTACGATGTTGGGAACTTTAATGGTCAATATGGAAATTACAATCAATCTGGCAGTATTGGATATGGGCCATTTTCAAATATCAGTGTAACTTATGAAAATGGAGCCTATACCGCATACATGCAAAGTGCCGGAGGCGGTGGATCTCATACGCATGGTTTAACTTTGGCAGTCAATTACGTTGATGTCATCATTTGCGAGAAAGACTAATGAAATTATCAATTATTCCAAGTGATGGAACTGTTTGTGAAAACGGAGTGTGCTATAACAATCTTTCTTGGTATGGCACACCAGCAAATGTCCATGCGTTGCAGTTTGATACTGCGTTAAATTTTGGGTGGATTGAATACACAGATGGTCCAAATCAAGACATTACAGAGCTGCCAGGATGGGCTAATTTAGCTGAAGCTGCGTGGGATGATGCTAATAACCCAAAACCACCAGAGCCTATACCACCAACCGCTGAACAAAATAAACAGACCGCGCTTGGATTGCTTGCTGCAACTGACTTTACTGAAATTCCATCTGTATCAGACCCATCTAGCATCCCACATTTGCTAAACAAAGCTGACTTTGTGGCGTACAGAGATCAGGTGCGTATCTTTGCTGTATGCCTATCGTGACTGGGAAAC
>OGWA01000004.1_pt1 | contig 32177 bp, 51 predicted proteins | sample 1575901 | NCBI WGS metagenome assembly OGWA01 (sample SAMN07581541, study PRJEB24739) | freshwater metagenome
GTTTCCCAGTCACGATAAGCAAGGCGTAACAATTGAACGCGTTGCGTATTGGAATAATAGCGTACCGCCCGTTTTAACCGTGGTTTCATCAAGTGAATATTACTATGATGCAAGCGGTAACAAAGTTATCATTCAAACGCTGCCCACAAGCATCAATAGCGAGATGACCGCACCGATTATTTGCGAATACACAACCGCACCTAATCCGTTGCAAACATACCCCGTTATTAAGCAAGCGGGATTGCTTTTGTTTACGCACTTGTATAACAATCGTAGCAATACGACTGACCATCAATTGAAAGAAATTCCATTTGGTGTGGCTACCCTTTTGCGGCCCTACAAGCCACTAATCATGTGAGCAAATAAATGGCTATTGCACGGTTTGAACAGATTACGGTTAACAACCTAGCGTTTGCTAAAAGTGATTTTGGCGAACAAAACACGGCGCAAACGCCTTGGTTTAGAACCCGTGCGCGTGTTCAATCCGTAGCCAATAGCCTAAAGATTTCGGAAAAGTACCGCCTTTACCAAGATGTTGTTAACTTCATTTTGAACTACACGCCTAATACGCGTGAAATGGTGCGTAATCAAAATTTGTATTCGGTTAGTTACAACGGCTTTGATTGGCGAATTGATAATGTGCGTGAATCCGATGATAGGATGACCGTTATCATCTTGGCTTACAGAACTGACCCAGTTACGGCGGTATAAATGGCAACGCAACAAAATCCGGTTCAATACGGCAAAGCGATTCAGTACCAACTGCAAAGCATTGTTGCGCCCGTTCCCGTTTACGCCGCGTTTAACCGTAACTTTGCGACCGAACCCAAATTTATTACTTGGATGTTGCGCAATGTCCATCAGGATGTGTACACCGGTCCGGTGCAATCCGTTAAGGGCATCGACCAACCAACATTTCAGATAAGTATTTTTACGCAACAAATAGAAGATGGTTTCACTATTTCCAATCAAATACTACAATCCCTACACGGATATAGTGGTTTGTTTGGTGGTGCAACTAACGGTTTCCAAGTGGCTAAAGCCGATGTGTTTTGGCTCTACAACAGTTATGACAACGATGAAAAACTAGCCCAAGTTTTTCTCGATTGCACACTAAATATATCAACCTGACAAGATAGTTCTTTTAACCATTCTTTTTAAGGAATACAAAATGGCTTTACCTAACAAAGTTCTTTCCGGTTTTACAACCGCAATTTGGATGCAAACTGGCGCTACACCTACTGCGGTTGCCGTTGGTGATTTGGATACATGGACAGGCATAATTGGCGATATCGTTGGTACTGCTGCTAATGGCACGGGTACTGATGGTGTTTTGTTGCCCGTTGAAGCCGTACCCGCATTTGGTCAAGATGATGCCGTTGCAAACTTCAGCGTTGCCGGTTCACGCCAAAGCGACAAAATCCCAACGCAATCTGCACCTACATCACTTAGCATTACCGCCGCTTGGAATCCTAGCGATGCGGCTTTGTTGCTGATTCGTGGTGATGCTGAATCCGGTTTGATTGACCGCACTTTTGTAGTTACCGCTACTGCCGGTGCAAATACGGTTGCCTACGCTTTCAATGGTCGCGTTTCCCAATTCGACATTGATAGCCAACCTAACGCCGAATCAAAATGCGTTTTCACAATTCACCCCCGTGGCAATCAATACGGTTGGTCTAACAACACATAAATATTATGCAAACTACAATAAAAGACACTAACGACCTACTAAGTTTTTTGGTAACCCAATCCGATTCTAGAAAGGATTGGTTTGGGTTCACCCAACAAAAACTAACCGCGATTTCATTGGCGCATGAGATTGCCGCTAACCATGCGGATAAATTTACGCCCGATGAAGTTGTTGAATATGTACACACGCTAAATAACGCGTTGTATCAAAAGATTATCAAACCAATGGGCTAATCATGGGCATTACTTTCAAAATTGAAGGTTTGAAAGATGTGTATGCCGCATTTGAGCAATTAGCCGATGAAATTGGCGATAAGAAAGCGCAAAGCAAAGTTCTTATCCCTGCCGCACGGGAAGCCATGCAACCCGTTTTAGTTCAAGCAAAAACTAACGCGCCCGTTGATACATCAGCGTTATCTAATACTTTAATTGTTGAAGCACGCCGCCCTACAAAGCGTGATAGGCGTTCTAAATATATTACTGATACTGATACTGTAATTGCAGCAGTAACTACAAAGGCTTTTCCAAAAAAAATACGCGGTGCATTTTTTAAAGAAAATCAATCGCTTTACGAATCAGATAAAAAGGCTTATCAACAAAAATTTAAAGCGCTTACAAAGCAATTAAATTTTCCGTATGATGCCCGCGCAATAGCACAAGAATTTGGCACGGCTAAACATGGTGCGCAACCATTTTTACGCCCTGCAATGGAATCCCAATCACAACAAACCGTTAGAAGGCTTGGGGAAATTTTAGGTAGGCGAATGAATCAATACAAGGCAAAACAGAAATGACAAAATTTGGTGCAGCGTTTGGCGATAAATACCAAACAAACAAGAAAAATCTTTTAACCCGTTCATTTGAACTTGGTGGGCATACTTTTAAAGTTCGCATCCCTTTGGTTGCCGAATCGGATGCCATCTACAAAAAGGTTTCCGAACCCGATGAAGATTTGGTAGAAAAGGTTTACCAAGAAATTACCAAGCCATTGCTACAGTTTCAGGACAATCAAACCGAAGGGTTTGAATTTATCGATAACGATATTTTGGTTGATGGGCGTTCAATGCGCGAGGCGGCAAAAAACAAAGCCATCACCGAAGCCCGCATTACCGAATTTTTTAAACTGTTAGTGCCTGAATTGGAAGGCGCAAGTTTGGAAGATTTAACCTATGCGGATATTGAAGAAGAATTCCCGCTATCGGTTCAAATGCAAATCGTGGAAAAAATTGGCGAGGCCATTAGCCCGACCTATAAGGAAGCGCGGGGAAACTAATAGGCTCGTTAAAAACCCAATGCCTAGCCGCAATGGTTTTTAACGGGCATACCCTAGATTCAATAGCCGAAATTGATGATGTGACTATGGCAAACATCCAAACGATGTATGCCGATGGTTTGATTGGAAATTACGGCGTTCTTACGCAAATAGCGACCCTAACCAACGGGGTGTTTAACTATATGCGTGCCGCCAATTCGCGCCCATATAAACTAGCCAACATTTTGGGTAATGCGTATGATTACATCTACCCGCCTTTGAGCAAAGAACAACAAAAGGCGGCAGTAAACGATAGCCTTTTGGCCTTTATGCAACAGGCGCATGGATTTGATAAAACAATGTTTGGGGTAAAAGATGGCTAATATGATTGCCCGCCTTGGCGTAGTTCTAGGTTTAGATACCGCGGAATTCAATAAAGGAATTGCCGAAGCGGGAAAGAAACTAGAACAATTTAGCCAATCTGCTGAAAAATACGGCAAAGTAGGCGCAACCGCGTTAGTTGCCGCTAGTGCCGCGGCACTTCAATACGCCGATGATTTAGCCGATGTAGCCAAAGCCAATGATGTGGCTATTGGCACAATCCTTAAACTTTCTAGCGCCCTTGGCAACGCGGGCGGCAAAGCAAGCGATTCCGGCAAACTGCTTGCATCGTTTACCAACTTTATTGATGAAGCCGCGGGCGGTTCTGATAAGGCGCAAAAAACCGCGCAAATGTTGGGTGTTAGCCTAAAAGATTTGGGCAAACTTTCTGAAGAAGAATTGTTGAACAAGGTGGTTAAAAACCTTGGTTCAATGGATGATTCCGTTACCCGCAACGCCAAAGCAATGGAAATCTTTGGCAAAGCCGCCAAGGGTGTGGATTTTGTAAGCCTTGCCGATGATATGGCAAAGGCAAACAAACTTACAAAAGAACAAGAAAAAGCAATTCAAGATGCTGCCGATGTTTACGATTTGATGGCCCAAAACGCACGGGACACAATGGTAGTGTTGGCTACACAACTTGGACCGGTTCTAAAAACAAGCATTGAATATCTTAAAGACCTTACCGGCGAAACCAACAATCTTGGGCAAGTTTTTAAAACTGTTTTCCAAACTATCGCAATTACCGCGGCAGATGTTGGTTTGGTTTTGCAGGGGCTTGTTGCGCAATTCCAAACAACCGTAGCAATTTTCAAATCTTTAATTCCAAATACACCGGAAAGCGAAACTAACGATGTATTTTTAAAGAATGAAATTAAAGGCATTATTGCCCGCCAAAATCGGGATGCCTTTTATGCCAAGATTATGGGCGAAAGCCAATACGGTAATTCAATTGATGCGTTACTAAATAAAGGCAAAACGCCCGCGCCTACAGGCGGTAGAAAAGTTCAAGAATCTAAAGAATCAATTGCCGAACGAAAAAGGCAAATGCAACTTTATGCGCACGGCGCGGCTAACGCGCAAAAAATGGCAGAAGAAGATGCCAAAGCGCGTGCGGAATTCTTTGCTAGTTACGAAAAGGGCAATGCCGTTGTTGCTGAACGCCAAAGATTGATGGGCATTGCTTTGGATAACGAAAAGCAAATGATGTTGCTAGAAATGAAATCTTCAAGCATGACGCAAGAAGAATTTAATCTAGAACGCGAAAGATTACAGATTAAACAAAAGTTGGCATCAAACTTAGAAGAACTTGATAACCGCAGGGATTTAACGGCAAAAGACCGTGCAGATGCAGAAGCGCGTGAAGTTGCATTAGCCGAAAAAGCATTGGGCATTGCAAGGGAAAGATACCAATTAAGTTTGCAAGCCCGCCAAGGAACTTTTGAAGAAGGCTTTTCACGGAACGCATTAAAGTTTTTCCGCGATATGCCAACAGAACTTGAAAATGGCGCAAAGGCTTTTGATTCGTTGATGGGCAATATGGAATCTGCCATTAACCAATTTGTTCAAACCGGCAAAATTTCTTTTAAGAGTTTGGCGCGAAGCATTATTCAAGATATCTTAGCCATTCAATTAAAAGCATCCGCAACATCCATTTTTAAAAGTTTGTTTGGGATGGGTGGCGGCATCAATACATCGGGCGCTGATTTGGCATTGTTTTATGCCGATGGTGGTAGCCCGCCCGTAAATCAACCCGCTATTGTTGGTGAACGCGGGCCGGAATTATTTGTTCCTCGTACTGCCGGAACTATCATTCCAAACCATGCTTTAGCGGGCATGGGCGGCACTACGATGGTTACAAACAACTACATTAACGCCATTGATACCAAATCGTTTGAAGAACGCCTATACGGTAGTTCTAACGCGATTTGGGCGGCAAATCAGTACGCTAATAAATCATTGGCGGTTAACAGGGGACGCGCATAATGTCGTTTCAAACTTTGTTCGAAATTCAGCAATCGATGACGGTAAACAACCGCCGTATGGTTGGGCAACAAGTTGCGCGTAGCGGATATATCACCGTTGCACAATACTTAACCGCCGTGCCTTGGGTATTTACCATTACGCCGCACAACTATTTGTACTATCCGCAAGTTCGGGACATTATCCAAACTATCGATAACAAAGATAGGCAATTGCCCGAAACCATTACATTCAATAGCACAAACCTTTCTTGGTTTACAAAAATGCGCGGTACGGCTACCGCTGCAACATTGAACGGAACACCCGCGGCAAACACGCAAACGCTTGCGCTTACATCTAACGGCACATTTAAAGCGGGCGATTTCATTATGATTAACGGTTACACCTACAAAGTAACCGCGGATAGCGCCGGTTCATCCGTAGGAATTAACCGCCCGCTGATTGGCACGCCATCATCAGGAACAACGGTTTATTTGGGTAACGCTTGTACATTTACAGTTGTTGCCGAATCATGCCCAACATATACACTTAACCCAATGACGGATGGCGCGTTTGTTCAATGGGATGCGCCGTTTGTTTTCCGTGAGTACATAACATGACAACCATTAACGCCGTAACCGGTTCGCAAATCAATCATGCGGAATTTGTACGCCTAACGGTAGGCAATGCCGCAACGGTTTATACATTCTGCAACGCCGCCGCACCTATCACGGTTAGCGGAATTACTTTTTCCAATCTTGGCGCGTTGCTAAGTGTTGGTGATGTTCAGCGCGACATTAAAGCCACTTCTGATGATATGACAATTGCATTGACGGGCATTGACCCAACCAATGTAGGCATCATCTTAGGCAACGATATTAAAGGTTCTTTGGTAGAAGTTTGGCGCGGGTTCTTTGATTCAAACAATCAAATCATTACAACGCCTACAACGCAATTTTTTAAACGATACCAAGGCATTATCAATAGCGTTGCCATTACAGAAAATTTTGATACAGAACAAAGAACAAGGGTTGCAACTTGTTCTATTTCTTGTTCATCAATGCGGATGATTTTAGAAAATCGTTTATCGGGCGTAAAAACCAATCAAAACAATTGGCAATTTTTGTATCCTAACGATACATCAATGAATAGGGTTGCGGAAATTTCTAATACCTATTTTGATTTTGGCGCACCCCCAATGCGACAAACACAAGCAAGCGAAACTACAGTAACAATGGAAAATTCAGCGGGTGATGGCGCACCATGATAAGACAAGCGACAAGATACGATATTCCAAGGTTGTTAGAAATAGTGGAGGCTTATGCTTATGAAAACCCAATTAAAAAACTTGGCGAACCGTGTAATCACTTTCCCCGTTATGTTGAAGAATTATTGTTTAGCATCATTCAAGGGCGTGGTTTCATTTTTATCGATTCGCATTTGCGCGGCGCGATTGTGGCTTATAAAACTTCTAACATTTGGTCACCAAAAGTAAAAGAATTAAACGAACTATTGTGGTGGGTTGAACCCGAATACCGCAATGGAACGGTTGGTGGAAGGCTTTGGAAAGCGTTTGATGAACGGGCAAAGGCAATGCTAGAAACGGGGCAAATTGATGTAGTGTGTACATCGGTATCAGCAAATGGCCCGTTGATTGATTACACGCGAAGGGGCTACAAAGCACTTGGCGCAACTTTTGTTAGGGAATAGTATGGTTAGTACACTTATTGGCGCAGCGGCAAATTATTTAGTAAATGCTTTAGGCATTAGTTTAACTGCGGCTACTTTTGCGGTTAGTTTTGCCGTTTCAAAAATTGTTACCCGCGTATTTGCTGATAATCCCGAACAACAACAAGATTCAGGCGTTCGCCAACAAGTTCCCCCAAGCGCGGTTAATGCTATTCCTATTGTGTATGGCACGGCATACATGGGCGGCACATTTGTTGATGCGGTACTAACCGAAGATCAAAAAACAATGTACTATGTTTTGGCTATTTCTAGCATTAGCCCTAACGGTCAATTTACATACGATACCGCCAATATGTATTTTGGCGATAGAAAAATTACTTTTGATGGTACAGATTTAACCAAGGTAGTTAGCCTTACCGATGAAGCCGGTAATGTAAATACAAAAATTAGCGGTTATCTTTACATCAATCTTTATACATCTACCGCGGGCGGCACAATTACATCCGCTAATGGTGCATCAGCACCTAGCACCGTAATGGGTGGTTCTGATATTGCCGTTGCCCAAAGATGGGCAGCAAGCAATCGCCAAATGAATGGTTTGGGATTTGCAATTGTTAAATTGATTTATAACCGCGATGCGGATACTACGCAACTTTCACCAATTACATTTCATGTAAGCCATACATTGAATGGCACGGGCGTAGCCAAAGCGGGCGATGTTTGGTATGACTACATCACAAGCACGGTTTACGGCGGTGCGGTAGATACGGCATTTGTTAATAGCGCAAGCGCAACCGCGTTAAACACTTATGGCGATCAACTAATTACCTTTACAGATTCAAGCGGTAATCCTGCTACGCAACCGCGTTATCGAATTAACGGCGTATTAGATGCGGGGCAAACGGTTCTTTCAAATATTGACCGCATCATGTCAGCGTGCGATTCGTGGATGACATACAACGCGGCGCTTGGGCAATGGTCGGTAGTAGTTAACAAAGCAGAATCTACCGCTTATGCGTTTGATGATGAAAACATTATTGGCGAAATTCGCGTTAGTGCAACCGATATTACTTCTTCAATTAACCAAGTTGAAGCGCGATTCCCGTTTAAGGAAAACCGCGACCAAGCGGCGTTTGTAAATATTGAAACGCCTAGCGGTTTATTGTATCCCAACGAACCCGTTAACAAGTATTCAATTACTTACGATATGGTTAACGATTCGGTGCAAGCGCATTACCTTGCCAATCGTTTGTTGGAACAAGCACGCGAAGATTTAATTGTTTCTTTTAGCACTACCTACTACGGCATCCAAGTTGATGCGGGCGATGTTGTTAGTGTTACCAATGCCGATTACGGATGGAACGCAAAACTTTTCCGCGTAATGAAGGTTAACGAAGCATCATTGCCCGATGGTTCATTAGGTGCAAAGTTGGAACTTAGCGAATACAACGCGCAAGTTTATGATGATCAAGACATTACGCAATTTTCACCCGTACCTAATTCGGGGTTGCCATCGGTAAGTTATTTTTCGCCATTGGCAGCGCCTACGGTTACGGGTTACCCAACTGCAACCATTCCCTATATCAATGTACAAGTTTTTGTGCCAACAACAGGGCGCGTAACTTTTGGTAATTTGTTTTGGACAACTAGCGCAACGCCTACATCAACCGATTGGAAGTTGGTAGCCAACGCATCTACAACAAACGGGCAACCCGTTACCAACGGAAGTTATTACACCTTTTCAAACATCACGCTAAACACGGGTACTTATTACTTTGCCTACAATGTTGGGAATGATGTAACTACATCAATACTTAGCCCAATTAGTGCGGCATTGGTTTGGAATCCCGTGGCGGGATCAGGTCCTACAGGCCCAACAGGAAGTACTGGCGGTAGTGGCGATTCGGTTGATATTATTTTTAAGCGTTCTGCAACACAACCCGCAACACCATCACCATCAATAGGTACGCCCGCAACTTGGTATTCTGATGTTAATTCTGTACCCGCGGGTACTGACCCTATTTGGTCATCTGTCGGAACAAATACAGGAACTGGCACAAACTACACATGGCAAACGCCACTTTTAATTGAAGGTCAAAATGGAACTGATGGTTTGTCGGTTGCCGAACTTTTAATTTATATCAGGGCTACATCTACGCCATCTACGCCAACAGGCGGCAGTTATAACTTTACAACGCAAACATTAACTGCGCCATCTGGTTGGTTTTCTTATGTTCCAACTGGAACTGACCCCGTTTATACATCGCGTAGCGTTGCATCTATTCAGGGTACAACGGGTACAGATTCCACTTTAACTTGGAGTTCGCCAACATTAAGTTTCCAAAATGGTCCTACAGGGCCACAAGGCGCATCAATAACAGGGCCTAATGGGTTGGCGGGTTTAACCGCTTTAACCGCATATAAAGTTCAAGCGCAAAATCTTTCTGCACCAACATTTACAACACCAACTACAGGGGCTACTGCGCCAACAGGATGGACATTAACAGGGCCAACGGTTTCAGTAGGCCAAGTTCTTTGGTACATCATGGGGCGTTACAACAGTAATTCTGTAACTGTAGATGGTGTAGGGGCGGGGCAAACTGCTTGGACAGGCCCAGTAGCGGCAAGTATTTTTCAAGATATTCGTTCGGATAACTGGAATGGTTCAACACCGCCTACATACGGGACGCCATCAAGTTATGGCACAACGGGTTATTACATTAGCCAATCAACAGGAAACTGTTATTTCAACAATGGTATTTTCCGTGGTGACATTACTGGCGCTACCGGTTCTTTTTCTGGTTCATTAAATGCCGCTACCGGAACTTTCGCGGGTTCTTTATCCGCGGCTACCGGAACTTTTGCCGGTTCTTTATCTGCTGCATCGGGAACATTTAACGGCGATTTAATTACTACCGGCAAACTATCTTTAACCGGTACGGGTAATGTTATCGCCGGTTATTCTGTTAGCCAATACATTTATAGTTCTGCTAGTTATGCTTGTATCTATGCAAACAATACGGCAAATGCGCCTGTTGCTACTTTTTACACAGGAAATTCAAGAACAATTTACGCGCAAAACAATTCAACATTTAGCGGTAATTCAACCATCGTAGGCGATAACCTTGGAAATGGTTATGGCTTACAAGCAAGTGCTAATACAGGAACTGCGCTTGTTGCATACGCTTCATCGGGAAATGCTTTTGCTTGCCAAGGCACAATGACGATGACAAGCAGCACATTGGTAACAAACCTTAACGCTAACTATTTGCAAGGCAATTTAGCAAGCGCATTTGTTACAAGTTCTGCGGGTGATGCCTATGCTGCTAACCGATTAAATGGTTCTGCCGGTACAAATGTTTTAAGATTTGTTCAAGGAACAGTTACAGGAACTGCTACCGCAACATTTGTAGGAACAAATAAACCCGCAAGCAATTCATCAAATGTTTGGATTCAAATAACAATTGATGGAACAACCCTTTATATCCCTGCATGGACTTAAAATTATGCCAAGACAATCAAACATTCCCGCCACACAAGTATTTGAGGAAATTCAATCATTCCATGAATTTCCAGATCAAAAACGCATCGATGTAACCATTGGGTTAACTGATGCCGAAGGTGTTTACATTGTTCCCCAATTGTTTAAAACATACGAAATTAGGGATGAAATGTATGATGAATTGAATTCAGCAAATCCTAGTTGGAATCCAACAAAACCTGAAGGAACTTATTTCAATGATGATTTATGGCACTTCATTGATTTAATTAGGCAATCTTGATAAGATAAGAAAAAGACAATACACCATTAGCCCGCAAGAAATGCGGATGTTCTGACTAAGTTTAGGGAACGCTAACATGGCGATTTTCAATAAGAATACCCTTGCGCAAGTAAGCGGGTTTGATAACCCCATTCTTGCGGGCGAATTGGTTTGGGATCAACAAACCTACTGGAATCTTACATTTACCAATTCTGCAACAGGCAACCCGATTGATTTAACGGGCGCAACCATTGATGCGCAAATTGTTCGCCGCCAACTATCAAACATTATTGATACGCGTAATGGCCTAACTTTCGATATTGCCGATTACACACCCACGCCCGCTGCAATTCCATTAACGGTTACTAACATTGTTGCCGCGGCGGGTTCTTGCACATTGGTAATTGATGCCGGTGCGTGGTCGCTAATGAGTACCGACCCTGAATTAGAAATTAACGCCGCCGACCCCGTTGGTTATTCGGGGCGCGTTAAAGTTAGTTTCCCATCCGTAGGTTCTACCCCCGCGGATGACGCAATTATTTTCTTGTTGTTCTTGGTGCGTAGCGATGGTGTGGTGGTGTTATGAGCAATATCAAAGTTTCGGTTCAAGATGGCAACAATGTAAATTTACAGGTAGTACCCCAACCCCGAATTGATTTAAGAATTGACAGGGCAATTAGTGGTGCTACAGGCCCTACAGGACCGCAAGGTAGTGGCCCTACAGGTCCAACAGGGGCTACAGGGCCAACAGGTGCGCAAAGTACCGTTCAAGGTCCTACAGGCGCTACAGGGCCTACTGGCCCAACGGGTGCGCCATCTACTGAAGTTGGCCCTACTGGACCGACAGGCCCACAAGGTTCACAAGGCGGCACAGGAAACATTGGCCCAACTGGACCACAAGGCGTTCAGGGTATTCAAGGTATTCAAGGCATACAAGGTATCCAAGGCCCTACAGGACCACAAGGCGCTAACGGTAATGATGGCCCGACAGGTCCAACTGGCGCTAGTGGCGCTAACGGTTCTACTGGCCCTACTGGTGCAGTTGGCCCTACTGGTGCGCAAGGCGTGCAGGGCAACAATGGACCAACTGGCCCACAAGGTTTGCAAGGTGATACAGGCGCAACTGGACCAACAGGCCCTACTGGAACACAAGGCAATGTAGGCCCAACTGGAAATATTGGTGAAACTGGCCCAACAGGGCCTACTGGTGCAGATAGCACGGTTGCAGGTCCTACAGGCCCGACAGGGGCGCAAGGCGTTCAAGGTGATGTAGGCCCAACAGGTTCACAAGGTATTCAAGGTGAACAAGGCATCCAAGGTATTCAAGGTGTGACAGGTCCAACTGGACCGCAAGGCATCCAAGGTAATACTGGCCCTACAGGGGCTACGGGTGCATTTGGCCCTACGGGTGCAACAGGCGATATTGGACCGACAGGCCCAACGGGTGCTGATTCAACAGTAGCAGGGCCAACAGGTCCTACAGGCCCACAAGGTGCTGATGGTCAATCATCATCGTTTTATCCATACGATGCGGATACTACGCAAACTTCAGGTGTACCTGCAGCGGGTCATGTGTACTGGAATAACGCTACACAAATTTCCGCAACATCACTTGTATTTAGCCATTTAACAAGTAGCGGCATTGATGTTGATTTGTTTTTGTCATTCTTAAAAACAGGCGATAGCATTGTTTTACAAGATGCAAGCAATTCAAACAATTATCAAAAATGGATTCTTACCGCTGACCCAACAACAGTACCAAACACATCGGTCACTTGCCCCGTTACGCTTTCTACATCTAGCGGCACAGGTACAACTGGTTTTGCTAACAATCACAATTTGATTGTTGTTTTGCAATCCGTAGGTGTTGTTGGTCCAACAGGTGCAACAGGTCCAACTGGCCCTACTGGTGCTGATTCAACGGTTGCAGGTCCAACGGGCGCTACAGGTCCTACAGGACCAACCGGTTCGCAGGGTGCAGTAGGCCCAACTGGTGCGGTTGGTGCAACTGGCCCAACTGGTGCGCAGGGCATCCAAGGTGTGCAAGGTCCAACTGGCCCACAGGGTATTCAAGGTGACCAAGGTATTCAAGGCGTTCAAGGCCCAACAGGTCCTACAGGTGCGCAAGGTATCCAAGGCGTAACAGGTCCTACAGGCGCTGATTCAACCGTTGCAGGTCCTACTGGCCCGCAAGGTAATGTAGGCCCTACAGGACCTACTGGCGCACAAGGTACGCAAGGTATTACAGGGCCAACAGGCCCGCAAGGTATTCAAGGCGTTCAGGGTGTGCAAGGCCCAACTGGACCGCAAGGTAATACTGGCGATACTGGTGCAGTTGGCCCAACAGGGCCTACAGGTAGCACAGGCGCAACTGGCGCGGTAGGACCAACAGGTCCAACGGGCGCACAAGGTATTCAAGGTGATGTAGGTCCTACAGGTCCACAGGGTGTTCAAGGTATTCAGGGCATCCAAGGCGTTGCAGGACCAACTGGCCCTACAGGTGCGGCAAGTACAGTTGCAGGGCCTACAGGACCAACTGGTAGCACAGGCCCAACAGGAAGCACACCCGCTATTGGCGGTTCTAACACGCAAGTTCAATACAACAATGCGGGTGCGTTGGCGGGTTCTGCTAACTTTACTTTTGACGGAATAAATGTAACTTTGGGTGGAGGCACAGCCAACGGAGTTACTTACCTGAACGGCTCAAAGGTTCTGACAAGTGGCTCTGCGCTTACTTTTGATGGGACTAACTTTGCAAGCACAGGAAATATCACTAGCGGTGGCGTTCTTCAGGCTTTAACAACTGTTCAGTCATCGTCTGGTGCTGACTTATCGCTTAATGCTAATGGCGTAAACCGAGATGTTATTTATAAGGTCAATGCAACTGAGTTAATGCGACTTGTTGGTTCGACTGGCAATCTGGGTATTGGGACGAGTTCGCCTGCTTATAAATTAGATGTAAATGGAACTTCTGGGTTTAGAGGAACAGCAACAATGATTGCTGGAAATAAACTAGCACTTCTTCGTTCCTCGGATAGTTATGGATGGACTGTATATTCAAACGCTAGCAATGTTTTGACTTTTGATACCGGCATTAATGGCGTTGGGTCTAACATAATGTCGATTACCGATACTGGCAATTTGCTTGTGGGGACTACGACAGCGGCGGCTAAATTAACCATTGCTTCAACAACAAACCCTGCGCTGACATTACCAAACATTGCTGAAATTGCAACTGTATCTGCTACTGCGGCAACAGGAACAATTAACTACAATGTAACAACACAATCTGTTTTGTATTACACAACAAATGCTAGTGGTAATTTCACCATGAACATTCGTGGCAATTCAGGGTTGACATTGAATAGTATGTTGAGTACAGGTCAATCTGTAACATTGGCATTTATGTGTACCAATGGTGCAACTGCTTATTACCAATCTGCAATGACAATTGATGGAACATCAGTAACACCTAAATGGCAAGGCGGTACTGCACCTACTACTGGTAATGCAAGTTCAATTGACACTTATGTTTACACCATCATTAAAACAGCAAGTGCAACATATACTGTTTTGGCTTCACAAACTAAGTTTGCATAAGGGGTAAGCAATGCCAATTATTGGATCATTTGGTGTGGCTTCTTCAAGAGGTTTTGGTGAATTTTTAGCATTGGGCGGCGGTTTTCCCTCTGGATATTATTTAGGTTCTATTGGTTCAAATGATGGCGCATCAAGTTTTACATCAACCGCTATTAAATTAGATAGTTCAAATAATATTTATTTAAATGGTGGGTTTTCTTTTGACACAACTGGATGTTATGCAAATAACAGCACAATTTTTAAATTAAATTCTTCTTTGACTGCGGTTTGGAGAAAAATGTGGTCTGATCCAAGCGCAGATTTAACTGATCTTGCGTATTACAACAGCACCAACCAATTAACTACAAATTTTGTTATATCTGGTCGGTATGATTACGCTTATGTAATAGACGCAAGCACACCCGCAAAAAGTTTTACAAGGTATATTGATAAGGCAACTACTTACGGAAGTACTGGTTGGACGACGAATTATTCTCACATGAATTTTGATTCATCTGGCAATGTTTATTCAATTGGAAGCACAAACAGAAATGTCAGTTGTTGCAATACTTCTTTCTACGGCACAGTAACAAAATACAATTCATCTGGTACATATCAATGGTCAAGAAGTCTTGCTGGTGATAATGATTACAGATTTTTCTCCAACATGGTTGTTAATCCATCTACTGGTTATTTAACAGTTGGGGCTACTGTTGGTTCATATAACGGGTTTTATACGTTTGATACTTCTGGAAATTTTGTTTGGGGAACAGGTTATTTTTTAATTGGTGGCAATAATCAAGCGGGTTATATTACAGTAGATTCTTCTGGGAATTATTATGGGATTATGGGTAATGGCGGTATTGTAAAGGCCAATTCTTCAGGCACTTTTCAATGGTATGTTTATTTAACATCATCAAGACTTTATATTAGAGATACTGTAAAAATCTCTGGTACAAGTATGTACACGCTTGGCACTTATAACAACACGATTGTTATTTCAAAGTTTGATATTTCAGGATCAACGCCAACATTGAGTTGGTCAAACAAATGGACACCAACAGTAGGTAATGTTGCTGGCGGTGGAACTCTTACCAACTCAAATCAACTAGAAATTGACAGTACTGGAAAACTCTGGTTTTCATGTCGGTACGACAATGGCGCAAGAAGAGTCAATTTGTTTGGTTCAGTTCCTGCTGATGGAACAGGAACAAGCGCATCTAAATCCTATACTTTTATAGGAACGACATGGAAATATGAAGCGCGATCAGATACTACATCAGTTACAACTAGCATATCATCAACTAGTTTTAGTGCTTGGTCAACAATTAACCCAACACAAAACACACCAAGTTCAACATTGTTAACTGCCGCCAACACACCACAAGCGGTTAGTTCTTTGGCTTTAACTTAAGGTATCAAATGTCAAATTGTTTAATTGATACAGCAACTTTAGAATTTCCAATTTATGAAGATGTTTTGCGTTCTCGTTTAAATATTGAATCTAAAGAAACAGCGTTGCCCGAAAACTATGTTTTTGTTGAATTTGAAACTGCACCTGAAGTTGATTCAATGACGCACATATTAGAGGCTATGCCGCCAAAATTTTTCAATGACAAATGGATTGTGCAATGGGAAATTAAAGAATTGACTGAGGCTCAAAAATTAGAATTGCAAAATGGCCCATCTATGCAAGTTGGAGATGCTCTTAATAGTATAAGTGGAGAAGCCCCAAATGTTATTGGCTAAACAATTTGAAAATCTTGGTGACATTAAAGGCACTATGTATGATTTTGAAAATGCTGGGGATATTTTGCCAAAGCACATTCACACTGAGGATAATGTTCACATCACCATAGTGGCGCGTGGAAAATTAAAAGCCTATTCCCACGATTGGGAACAAGATGTTGTCGCGGGTCAACTGATTGACTTTCGTGCAGGAGAACCACACGAATTGATGGCTCTTGAAGACAATACTAGAATCTTCAACATAATTAAAAAATACGGTGGTCAATCAAACGATTACCAAACATAAACCAACCACAATATAAGATATGAAAAAATTAAAAATAGCCGTTTACGCAATCAGCAAATAATGGCATAATTGAAAGCATGAATATAAATGAACTTAAATCATTGCTTTCATACGAACCCGATACGGGCGTAATCCGTTGGATTGCTAAAGGTAAAGGGCGTATCAAAAAGAAAGAAGCGGGTACGCTACTGCATAGCGGCTACGCGGGTATTTGCATAGGTCCGAAGCGTTGGCAATCACATAGGATTGCATGGGCTTTGCATTATGGCGAATGGCCTAAAGACCAAATCGACCACATCAACGGCATTAGAACCGATAACCGCATTTGCAATTTGCGTGAAGCAAGTAATGCGCAAAATGGCAAAAATTTAAAACTATCAAAAGCAAACAAAACAGGCGTAGCGGGCGTTTGTTGGAGTGAACGCTATCAAAATTACAGGGCTTACATAAAAGTAAACCATAAACAAAAGTATCTTGGAACTTTTAAAACACTTGATGAAGCAACTAAAGCAAGGCAAGATGCTGAAACAATATATTTTGGGGAATGGGCAAGAAAATGACAAGACAGTTAAAAATTTGCGTTTATGCAATTAGTAAAAATGAAGAACAGTTTGTTCAGCGTTTTTGTGATTCGGCTAAAGATGCTGATTTAATCCTAATTGCGGATACTGGTTCTACTGACAAGACTATAGAAAAAGCCTTAGAGTGCGGCGCAAAAGTTCACGACATTTGCATTACGCCTTGGCGATTTGATTTGGCGCGTAATGCCGCACTTGCATTGATTCCAAGGGATATTGATGTTTGTATTTCTTTAGACCTTGATGAAGTTTTAGAAAAAGGTTGGCGCAAAGAAATTGAACGCGTATGGCAAGAAAATACTACGCGATTACGCTATAAGTTTGATTGGGGATGCGGCATTAGTTTTTTCTACGAAAAAATCCATCATAGGCATGGTTATCGTTGGTGGCACGCGGTCCATGAGTACCCCCGACCCGATGGGCGCATCCAAGAAATTTACGCGCATACCGATATGCTGTTGGTAAGCCATCACCCCGACAATACAAAATCACGCGGGCAATATATGCCATTACTTGAACTGGCGGTTCAGGAAGATAAGCATTGCCCCCGTAACGCGTTCTATCATGCACGCGAACTAACTTTCTATGCCCGTTGGCAAGATGCTATTACAGCGTTAAATAAGTACCTTGCAATGCCCGAAGCTACTTGGCAAAACGAACGATGCTATGCAATGCGTTTGTTGGGTAAAGCGCACGATGAATTAGGCCAATCTGTAGAAGCCCATAAATGGTATCGCCTAGCAATTGCCGAAGCGCCAAACACCCGCGAACCTTGGTGCGAATTGGCTATGTTCTGTTACCGCCGTAGCCTTTGGGTTGAATGTTATTCGGCAGCAAAATCGGCGTTGGAAATCAAAGATAAGGCGTTGGTTTACACAATGAACCCTGAAGTTTGGGGCGCACAACCTTGGGATTTGGCTAGTATTTCTGCATGGCATCTTGGTTTAAAAGATGAAGCAACACAACTTTTACAGGAAGCAATAAAATTAGAACCCGATAACCAAAGATTGCGTAATAACTTGCAATTTATGGATTCTGATTTTAAAACCTTTGATAAAGTTGAAAATGCCAACACCATTAGAAGCACATGAAGAAATTTGCACATTGCGTTATGAAATGCTTTGTGCGCGTATTAAGCGTTTAGAAGGCATCATTATTAAGGCTTGTGGTGCTATGTTGTTTGGCATGGCGGGCGTAATTTATTCATCATTAGTACACTTAAAATAAATGGCAAGCCATCATGCGGTGGCTTTTCATTGTATTTTTTTCGGCAACCATAGCCGCATCTGACAAGACAGAATATCGTTGTACCCGTTGGAAATGGGCGGGTGATGTTTATAACCGTAAGGTTATTTGCCTTGAATGGGTGAAGGTTGTACGGAAATGATAGACCCAATAACGGCTTTAGCGGGGTTACAACAAGCAATCGGGCTTGTTAAAAAGGCTAGTAAGGTTGCTAACGATTTAGCGGGCCTAGCGCCTATGATTGCCAAAATGTTCGATGCCAAAAGCGTTGCAACAAAGGCAATGGTTGAAGCCAAGCGTTCGGGCAATAAATCTAACCTTGGCACGGCACTTCAAATCGAGATGGCCCTCGATGAAGCCAAGCGTTTTGAATCTGAATTGCTCATGTTATTTCAGGCTACGGGGCGTGCGGACGTGTGGCAAAAGATTAAAGAACGGCAGCGGCAAATGGATGTTGAAGATGCGCATTTAGCCCGCCAAGCCAAAGAAGAAGAAAAGAAAAAGAAAGAAGCCGAAGCCGAACAAATGGCTTGGGCTATTGGCATTGTTGTAATCGTTTTGTTTATTGGCGCTATTGGTTGGGGTATTTCAGAAATTCAAGATGTTTGCGCTAAAGCAAGGTGCGGGCGGTGAATGAATACCAAAAACAGTTTGATTTGTTTTTAAAAATATTTGTGCGAATGTGTGTCGCATGGTACGCGGTTGGATTTCTACGCTTTTTGCCAAATGATTTGTCGGACAAGATTGTTAATAAATTTTTGAAAATGATTGGACTTGGATAATGCTAACTTTACTTTCTACTCTTATTAGTTTTTTAATGTCAGGTACGCCTAAGTTCTTAGAATTTTTCCAAGATAGGGCAGATAAAAAACATGAACTAGATTTGGCGCGAATTCAGATTGAACGCGAATTGGCGCTAAAAAAAGCGGGCTTAGAAGCGCAAGAACGCATTGAAGCAATCCATACCGACCAAATCGAAATGCAAACAACCGCGCAAACAACACAAACGGTTATTGGTGCGCAACAAGCCGAAATGCAAGCCCTTTACGCGCACGATGTAGCGATTGGGCAAGGCGCATCAACTTGGGTAACTAACTTGCGTGCTGCTACGCGTTCATTGCTAACAATGGGATTTTTCTTGTTGTTGGTTTTGATTGATATTGGCATCTTTATTCACGGTTGGCGAACTGATGCACCGTTTAACGATATGGCTAATATGCTTTGGGATGAAGATACACGCATCATGTTTGCAGCCATAATAGTTTTTCATTTTGGTGGTCGGGCGTTTGGCAATAAATGAATATCCTATACGCTATTAAACATATCCCATCGGGTAGGGCGTATGTTGGAAGTACGGTCAATCCTAAAGAAAGACACGCTACGCATTTGCGTATGCTTAAACGTGGCAAACATCATTGCCAACATCTTCAACGCGCATGGGATAAATATGGCGCTGATGAATTTGAATTTAAGCAAATTGGTAAAGCCGAAACCGCTAAAGAATTAAGAGAAATAGAGCAAGCATTTTTAGAAGCATTTTTTGGCGATTTTTTATTTAATGCAAAATGTTCGGCTATTGGTATGCCATCAGGCAGTAGTCACCCCGCTAAACGTGCAGATTGGTATTTAAAAATTCAAATGCCATTGATGACTGAAGAACAAAGAAAAAAACGATTTGGTGGCGGGCGTGGTAAAAAAAGAAATAGTTCTGCTTATAGCATTGCGGTTACAAAACAATGGTCTGACCCTGAACAAAAAGCAAAACGGTCTAATGCTATGCGTGGTAAACGTGAAATTGTAGAGTGTCCACATTGCCAAACTAAAGGCGGTGGTGGCAATATGCGTAGGTATCATTTTGATAATTGCAAATTAAAATGAAAATATCAGACAAAGCAATAAAACTTGTGATGCACCATGAAGGGGTACGACAACGCCCATATCGTTGCCCTGCTAAGTTATGGACCGTTGGGGTAGGCCATGTGCTATACCCCGAACATGGCAAACTTAAAATAGATGAACGCGCCAACTTGCCTTTGCGCCCTGAAGATGAACGCATCTTTTCAATGGATGAAGTAAATGCAATTCTTAGAACCGATCTTGATAGATTTGAACGCGGTGTGGAAAAGTTTTGCCCCGTACCACTTACACAAGGGATGTTTGATAGCCTTGTTAGTTTTGCATTTAATTGCGGTTTGGGAACATTGCAAAGAAGTACTTTGCGCCAAAAACTATTGCGCGGCGATAAAGAAGGCGCAGCGGATGAATTTTTAAAATATTCAATGGCGGGCGGCAAGGTCCTAAAAGGATTGCTAAACCGCCGCAATGATGAACGCGCTTTGTTTTTAAGTTGATTCTTTTACAAAGATGTTATCTTCATTTAGATAACCTTTGCGGTGTTTAATTTCGTTGTATGCGCCTTTAAAACATTCAACCAAATCTAAATCAGCGCAAGCGCAACCCATAACAAGCGTAACCAAGATATCGCCGTAGGCATCTTTCATTGCGGCTACATCTTGTTTAGAAATTGCTTCAAACAATTCGTTTAGTTCTTCTTGGGTTTTCATGGCTTGGGCGTATGGCGTACTGTTTTGCACAATGCCACGGGCTTCGCCCCATTGAATAACTGCAATTTCTGTATTTGCGTAACTCATACTGTTTCCCTATTAAATCGTGAATTCATAACTTCTTGTAAGTTGAAATAATCTTTGAAACAATCTTTAAAGTAAACTTGTTCTTCACTAAAGCCAACTAGCGTTCTATCAAATACAAAAGCCTTTTTAGGTAATTGCATTTCGCCCGCCATGTACTTTAAAGCCTTGTTGGTAACGCGCCAAAGCCCCGAACCTTTAAATTCTTTATTATCGTTTGGGTGTGCTTCAATCAAGCCCCAATAGCGCAAGTTTGTAAAACTTTTAGCCCGCATAAATTCCCGCGGCGCTTGGGTTGGCATATGCACCCAACCATGCTTATCGCCGTTTGCAAAAATCCACACAAGCGCTTTGGCATCAGTTTTGGTTATTGAATAACCGTTGTATTTGCCATGTCTATCGCAACATGGGCAATCGCCCCCCGCGCCTTGCAACACTTTTAAATAATCTTTGCGTATCTTGGCTAAATATTCTGCTTCAAACAAATCAATCATTTTGTAGTGTCCTATAAAGGTGGGGGTACTGGCGTTCGTCCGGTATTGCTACCCGTTTTCCCCCCGTTAATCAGAACGGGATATCTTCATCCACATCGGGCATAGGCGCTGCTTGGCGTTGCGGTGTGCGCGGCTCAAGCGGCGGTTTAGCACTTAACCAACCGTCCCAACTAACGGGGATATGGTCAATCTTTAAACTAATACCTTGTTGGCCTTTATCCCAAAGCGTACCAATTTTGGAAAAGCGTTTTTTGTTGTTGCCTTGGGCATCGGTGTATTCGCCTACTACCGCGATAAGGTCTAATTTAGTTGACATGGTTTAATCTTTCATTCAGTTTAAAAATCTTTGCATCAAGTTCGGCTAAAAACTTTGTTACTTCTTCTTCAAGCATTGCCGCATATTCCGTATCAAATTCAACACGCTTAACAAACATTTTTAACCCGTTAGGCAATCTTGGATCAAAAGATACAAAATCACACCATGCGCGGTTAGTGCAAGCCATTTGCCATTGCATTTGTGTAAAGTATTTGGTTGGTACGGTTTCACTAAGCAATGTATCGATGTGCGTAGCGGTGTTTGGGCATTTGATTTCCAATAAACCAAATAGGCCAACCAAACCATCGGGCGATGCCCCCGCGCTTTCAATCGTTGGATGGGGCACATAGCCTACTTGATCTACCAAAACATCGGCATAGGATTCGTATTCGGCCCGTGCAAGCGGTTCGGTTTCCGTACCCCATTGCATCGCTGCATTTGTGTACGATTCCGCAACCGTTCCCGTCATCCGTTCGCAAATCAATTGCGCCATGTAGTTATCGCGTGATGCCGAATAGCCGCTTTTGGTTTTAGCGATTACATCGGCAACGCGGGATGCCGTGACATTGCCCAAGCGGGCGGCAAACCATTCGGGCGTACCTTGTTCAATCATGCTTGGCCTTTCAGTTTTAACCCATGTTGCGCCATTGCATCTTTAATAAGTTTGATGCCTTTCATGCCCAAATTAGGAATTTTTCTTAATTCGCGTTCAGACCATTCGTTTAAATCTTCTTTCATCCAAATACCTTCGCAAGTCAAACAATGCTGATATCTAATTGGCAAATTAAGTTCTTTAATATTTGAATTTGAATAACGATATTGGCGTTCTTGTTCTTCTTTTATCCGATTAAATGTTATTTTTCTTTGTTCTAACATTTGTTCTGCAATGTTATATGATTCAGTTGCAATAGAACCGCCCCTGATAGAACCAGCGTTATTGCTTGCTAGTTTTTGAATAAAAGCGTTCATTGCATGAATTGCATATTTGTCTAAAAGTTCTTCATTTGTCATAGTTTGGCCTTTACCTTATCTTTGGCAGCAATCACTTTCTTTTGCCAATCAGAATTACCATTGCAAGCGGCATAGGCGGCTTTGTAGGCGGCTTTTAATTGTTCTTGGTCGGTTGATGCGTCAATAGCCGCTAAATGGTCCATAAGGGCGTTTTCATCTACGCCTTTTGCGGGAATAGTTGCCATAGCGCCATCATCATCTTCAGGGGCTATGCCGCAAGCCGCCATCAGCGAACCGCGGCGGGCGTAGGTCAATGCTGACATATACGCGGGCGGGTCATTCTTAACAACGGGAAATTGCAAAACCCCGCAATCAATCATTTCGCCCGATTCATGGATAAAAATAGTTTCAACCATGATGCCGCCCGTACATTCACGGGTTTTTTGCACAAGGGCAATGCCGTTATTGTTTAAGGCATCTATAACCGCTTCAACACACGCTGCAAGGTCAGCGTACTTGTTTTTGAAATGCGGGTTGTAGGCGTTCTTTAAAGCGGGTGCAAATGCCTTTTGTGCTTGCACCAATGCCGTAGCAATTTGTTTCATTGTTCAATCCTTTGGACTTGTTTAGCAACTAACCAGTTATCACCCAAACGGCGAACCGAACGCACCCATTGGCGTTGATAAGAACGGATAACTTCAGGCGGTGCATCGTAGGAAGCAAAGATGGCGCGAACGCGTTTTAGAAATTTTGTGTTCATGTTTAACCCCTCCAAGCCAACATTACTCCCCAACCGCCAAAGATGACAATAGCCAAGGCACATTCAATAATTGTGGTGATAATTTTTTGTTTCATTGTCTTATCCTTTAATGGGGGACTAAGCCCCCGTTAGGTTTATTTGTTTTTTAAGGGGGAATTTTTTTTGAAATCGTAGCCAAGAGATTTCAATTCTTGCGTTGTATCTGCAAGGCTCATAGCGTTAACTTGTTGGGTTGTGTAGCCAAAGCCAATCAATGCTTTGCGTTGGGCATTTGCTAAAGTAACCATCCAATTGCAATTCATCATTTTCATTTCCTTTTAAAAGACCCTAGAAGTTAGGGCATGGGTGAAGTATAACAAACAAAACCACATCGTCAACATTTTGTTTAAAATATTTTCACAATTTGTTTGTTTTTTGCAAAATGTTGTTATGATGCAACTATGACAAAACAAGACCAAATTCAAGCCGATAAAGAATTGATAGCCCTATTGGGCGGCACTACTGCGGTAGCCAAGCGCATCGGCATCAATTCACCCCAACGGGTTCATAACTGGTTGACTAGGGGAATACCCGCATCCATTAAATTGGCGCATCCAAAGGTTTTTTTGAGGAAGTACAAATGAAAAAAATCACAAAGTATTTGCAGTACAAATCGTTTATGTTGCAGCATATGTCGTTTGCTACTGAAAATATATCAATGAAGGATTCGCTATATCACTTGGTTTTTTACCATTGGTACAAAGATGCGGCACAACAAGAGTATTGGACAATGACGCATGAAGAACGCAAAGATTTACACACGCTGATGATTCTTTGATACAATTTTTATACGCGGCTAGGGTAGCCCCCGAAAAGACGATTCTTCACCGTCCTGCCATCAGCGTATCTGTGAAGTGAACCGATGAAGTAAGGTTAAAAATGGCTACTCTTAGTCTAAAAAAGGCAAAACAACTTGCCGCTGAAAAGCCCGTAAATGACTTATTGCATAAATTTGCAGTAATGCGCCATGCGCGGCACACGCATAGTATTAGATTTACTTGCGTACACGATTCATTTGAAATTGCAAAAAAAGAAGCAATCCGCTTGCATAAAGAATTTCCAAGCGAACGCTACTTAGTTATTTCAATCCTTGATGGGGTTGAATAATGCACTATTACCAATTTCATATTGGCGACTACATAAGCCATACGCGGCATCTTTCATTGATGGAAGATTTAGCCTATCGGCGTTTGCTTGATTTTTACTTTCTCCATGAACAACCAATTAAACATCGGGATGCCGCCCGACAAATTGGGATGCGTGAACATGAAGAAGATGTAATGACCGTGCTAAACGAATTCTTTATTTCTACGGAAGAAGGCTTTGTAAATCCCCGTGCGGATAAAGAAATTAAACAGTACAAAGAATTTGCCGAAGCCGGAAAGCGTGGGGCGGCTAAAAGGTGGGCAAAGCATGGTGATACACCCCCTAATGGGGAGGCCAGTAGCCCCCCTATTGATACCCCAATAGCAACCAATAACCAAGAACCATTAACCACTAACCATAAACCAAAGAAAGAAAGAACAACTGAAGTTGTTTTTGTTTTGCCTGATTGGATTGAGCAAGAAACTTGGGATGCCTTTATTCAAATGCGCAAGAAAATTGGCAAGCCGCCAACCGATTTCGCTTTAAAGTTGATTCTTGATAAATTGACCAAATTCAGGGCAAAAGGGCAAGATGCTAAACAAATCTTGGAAAAATCAATTACATCAGGTTGGCAAGATGTTTTTGAGATTAAGCCTGACAAAGATTTGAGCAAAACAGGCCAAATGAACCAACGGGTTATTTCAGGCTTAACGCGTGGGTTAATCGGAGGTGGCGGCAATGTCAAATTACTTGGAAACTGATTTTTGTACGCAAGACCAAGGGCTAGATTACATTTTTGGTCGAATGATGGCAATTTTTGGTGCGCCGTTTAATCGCCACTTTGATGGTTTAGACCCTGAATTTGTGCGGCAAGAATGGAAAAACCAACTTGGCAAGTTTCTGACATACCGCCCAAGCATGGACTTTGCTATTGCCAAACTGGATGGTGAATTTGTGCCAAGCGCAATCAAGTTTAGAAACCTTTGCAATAGCGGTCCTGAAATTCCCTTTAAACCATTAGTTCAGATTGAACGCAAAAAAACGCTGCATGAGCAAATCGAAGCCGACAGGGTAAAAACCGAGGGTTTAGCAAAACTAGCCGAATTAAAAAAACAGTTTAGGGGCGAAGCATGAAAGTACAAATTGGAAATGCAACCCTATACCTTGGCGATTGCGCTGAAATATTGTCAACATTGGATGCGGTAGATGCGGTTATTACCGACCCGCCCTATGGCATCAATGAAAACAGTAAAAAAGTTGCAAGCCGCGGCAACATGGCAAAGCCTAAAGACTACGGCGAATTTGATTGGGATAAATCACCGCCGCCCGATGAACTTATTGAACTGATACGAACTAAAGGCAAATACCAAGCATTTTTTGGCGGTAACTATTTCACTTTGCCCCCAACATCATGTTGGTTGGTTTGGGATAAGTTAAACGGCGATAACGATTTTGCCGACTGCGAATTGGCTTGGACCAACTGGCCTAAAGCCGTAAGGCGTTTGCAATGGCGTTGGAATGGAATGATTCGCCAAGGTAATGAGGAACGCTACCATCCAACGCAAAAGCCGCTAGAAGTTATGAAATGGGTAATTGACCTTTGCCCAAAATCAGAAACAATATTAGACCCTTTTATGGGTAGCGGAACAACCGGTGTAGCCGCCATTCAAATGGGCAAAAAGTTTATTGGTATTGAACGCGAATCAAAATACTTTGACATTGCTTGTAAGCGTATGGAACTAGCGATTGCACAACCGCAATTGTTTGAACCCGAACCCGTGCAATACATTCAGGAGAATATGTTTTGACACCCGAACGCGCAAAACAAATATTGGACAGGGTACGCGAGGGAATTTATTACCCCGAATGGGTAATTAGTAAAGCCTTGGAATTAACTGGCGATATCGATGGACATGGAACATTTTAAAGATTGCGAAGCGCGGGAATGGATAGCCCGTTACCGCAAAAAGCAATTGGAAGAAGGCAAAGGCGAGGCAATCGAATGGTGGAACAAAACCATTAAAGATATTGCCGCCAAGCGTGGTCAAGATGCCGCCGATGATTTAAAAAAAAGAATGAATACAGTAAAGGATAAAAATGCGATTCGCCGCAAGGGTTGATGCAAACCAAACACAAATCGTTAGCGCACTACGGGCAGCGGGGGCTTATGTGTGGATTATTGGCCTACCCGTTGACCTTTTGGTTGGCTACCGTGGTCACACTTTCTTGGTAGAAATTAAATCGGGGTCTAAAAGGCGTTTTACGGCGCTACAAACCGATTTTTTTGAGAATTGGTCAGGAAGTACCTTGGCGCGGGTTGATAGCCCTGAAGCAGCATTACGAATGATTGGGGTTATCTGATGAATGTTCCATACAAAGCCATCGATTACATCGTTGCCAACGCGCCTAAATACGCCAAGGCCAAAGCCGAACGCATTTACCTTGAAGAATTCCGCAAAACCAAAAAAGCGCTGCTGATGAAAGTAGCGATGGAAATGGGCTACGAAAGCGCGGCGGCACAAGAACGCGAAGCCTACGCGCACCCCGAATATCAGGAATTGCTAAAAGGCTTGGCGGTAGCGATTGAAGAAGAAGAAACACTAAAGTGGATGCTAACCGCGGCGCAAATGAAATCCGAAATTTGGCGCACCGAATCGGCTAACGAACGCAATGGCATAAAAGCAACAGAATAAACAATTTGTTGAAAATGCGTATTAGTGAACTTATAATTTGTGTACGCCGTTACATTACGGTCTTAAAGAAAGTAGCAAATGTGGCCTTTTCCCCCATTCCCAAACCCTAAAGATAAGGGCAACAAACGCCCTAAGTTCAACCCCGACAATTACGAAGATTCGCCTTTATGACCCCGTTAATTCGTGAAACTATCAAAATGGCTTTTGATGGCGGAATTGACCCTACAGAAATTCAATGGTTTGATTTGTCGGGTTATGTTGACGATAGAAGCCATGCCGTTACTGAACCGTTAATGAAATACCGACCGCCGTTTGAAAAAAACATTGTAGTTTGGCGCGGCAAAACAAAAACTCACGCGTCTTACGACACCATTTTTATGGTTGTTGGCACTAACCCTGAAGAAGGCATTGTTATTTCAACATGGAAAGGTGTAACGGGACGTATGCCAAATAAATTTCCATCTATGGTTTATGTTGTTGATGGCAATATGTTGCGTTATGGGCCAATAGACGATGCTAAAGAAATACCTAAAGAAATGGCAGAAACAATGCTTTCTTTTTGCGGTATTTGGCTTGAATCGTTAACGCAATCAGTTCAGGCGCATCAACCTTTTGCAAAACCTACTTTTACCAATCAACGAAAAATTAAACAAAGCAAGATGCCTACTTACGATTGGACTACGGTAATTGTTGAACCTGCTAAACCTAAAAATGAGTATCAAGGTGGTACACACGCAAGCCCAAGATTGCATGACCGTAGGGGGCATTTAAGACGGTTAAAAACGGGTAAAACTTGTTGGGTTAAAGCCCATAAAGTTGGCGACATAACCAAAGGTGTTGTTTTTCACGACTATGTAATTCAAAAAGGTCAAATATGAGAGATTACGAATTTGAATTTAACGCCACAACAGGCGCGGGCGGCGAAACGGTCACTTGCAAGATGACCTACGAACGCGATGAACATGGCCCGTATTTTGAAAGCATTGAAGATGTGACATTTGAGGGCGTAAGCGTGATTGGGCTTATTTCTGAAGAACAATTTAGCGAATTGGAAATGATTGGCGTTAATAAGTTGCGCGAACACATTGCGGGCGAAAAAGATAGGGCTTTAGAACCATGAGCAACAAAGTAGTTTTCACTTTGGCTTTTGCATCCCTGATTGCGTTTTGGGGTTGGGTAATTTTCATAATAAAGGGCGGCGTATGATGCCATCGATTGATTTGGGCGCAACACATTCAAATCACAAGTTCAAGTTATGTACCAAATGCGATACGCCTAAACCGCCCGAAGGCGGCATAGAAATGGGTACAAAATGGATTTGTCAGATTTGTTGGAATAGGCGAATTACTGGCAAAAATCTGCAACAGAACCGCAAATCAAGAAATGCGTAAGCAAGTTCGCAGAAAGCGGTACGCGCTGATTGACCCTATCCAACATGGAATAATTGGCGCTGCAATTACGCCAAGGCACATATTGGATAAATTGCGGTTTACCGAATATGCCGCGTTGGATGCCATAACCAAAGGCATGGGAACAATACACGATTGGCGCACTTTGGTGGATGTGTTGAACCTTGCCGAAATGATGGGCAAAAACGGGGTTGGCCCTGAAGTATTGCCAATATGCCAAAAGGCACAGGAAAGCCTACACAAAGCCGCTTTACGCTTTCAGGAAACCAAGCGCATGGGGTTAGATGGTGTTGGCATCCAAGCCATCAGGGATTTAATCGAATATGCCGATTTGCAGCAGGGAAGCGTAAGCCGTGCGGAATTTGAACGGTATGTTCAAAAAACAAAAGATTACATTAAATCAAACGGCAACCTAGTGGTTGAAATTACATGATTCATTATCACGGATTACCGATTACACCCGCAACGGTAGCAATTCAAGCATTAAATGCGGGGCATGGGTTTGTTTCATTTGCGCACAAAGAACAATTGACGGTTGCAATTGAAGTTTGCCAATCTTTTGCAATTGATAACGGCGCTTTTTCGGCTTGGAAATCAGGCGAACCAATCAAAAATTGGCAACCTTTTTACAATTGGGCCTTAGATATAAAACGCGTTCCATCATGCGATTTTGCGGTTATTCCCGATGTTATTGATGGTAACGAAGCGGATAATGATGCCCTTTTGCGTGATTGCCCATTGCCTAACTGGTTTGGCGCACCGGTTTGGCATATGCACGAATCATTAGAACGATTAGAACAATTGGCTAATACTTATGTTCGAGTGTGTATTGGTAGTTCGGGCGAATTTGCAAGCGTTGGAACATCGCAATGGTGGGTAAAAATGTCACAAGCAATGAGGGTTATTTGTGATGATTTGGGCAGACCCGCTTGCAAACTTCACGGCTTAAGGATGTTAGACCCCGCCATTTTTACAAAATTACCTTTTTCATCCGCTGATAGCACCAATATTGCAAGGGGTGTTGGAATTGATAGCAAATGGAAACATGGCAATTATTTGCCGCCCACAAAAGAAGCAAGGGCGCAAGTTATGCGTTCGCGTATAGAAGCCCATAACGCCCCATCACTATGGAATTTTTATCAACCAATGGAACAGGAAACACTTTTATGATTTTTGCTTTAATTGCTTATGCGGTAGCAATGACCGCCGCAAATCTTTTGGTGGCTACATTTGGCCCATCTATCAGCCCCATCAACGCTTTTTTGTTTATTGGCTTTGATTTGGCTTTGCGTGATTGGCTTCATGTACGCTTAAAATTTTGGCAAATGGGTGGTTTAATTGCCGGTACAGGGTTTTTAACTTATGCTTTAAACCCAACCGCGGGAGTGATTGCCATTGCATCAGCATCATCATTTGCATTAGCGGCATTAGTTGATTGGGCGGTATTTACTAAAGTAAAAGGAACTTGGTTTAAACGGTCCACAACATCTAATGTTGCCGGTGCTGCGGTGGATTCAATTGCATTTCCAACAATTGCATTTGGCGCGTTAATGCCTGAAATCGTGGTTATGCAGTTTGTGGCTAAAGTAGTAGGCGGCACAATTTGGACTTATTTATTAAATAAAAATGCGATTTCCGAAACATCAATACATCCGTAGCCAAACGCTATTGCGCCATGCCCGCGAAATTCCATGCCAACATTGCGGCGCTGATGATGGTACGGTAGTGGCGGCACACACCAATTGGCAAGGCGGCAAAGGGCGGGGAATTAAAGCCGATGACAACTTGATTGCAAGCCTATGCCATCATTGCCACATGGAAATTGACCAAGGCGGCAAATTAGAAAAAGCCGAACGGCAAAAGATTTGGCTTGCGGCACATAAAGAAACGGTGCGAAAATTACAAGCGTTGGGCTTATGGCCCGTTGATGTTCCACTACCTGAAGGACTATGATGGTTAAATTCCGTGCCGAAGCGGTTAAATCCGACCCCGTGATGCAGTTTGTTCAATGCCTACTGCATAGCGTTACGAACGCCCACATCCTACATTTCCAAAGCCTAAGTTATTCGCAACACATGGCTTTGGGCGCTTATTACGATGAAGTTGGCGATTTGGTGGATAGTTTTGTTGAAGCGTTCCAAGGTAAGTACGGGCTACTAACCAAGTACAAAGCGGAATATGAACTGCCCGAATCAGACCCCGTTGATTACATGATTTATCTTAAAGATGAAGTGGCAACCCTACGCCGGATGCCCGAATTCCCCCAAGATAGCGAACTACAAAACGAAGTAGATACGATTGCTAACCTGATTAACAGCACGCTATACAAACTACGCTTCTTAGCCTGATGCCATCAGTACCAACTAATAGTAAGTGTTCATCGCTTGGGTGCAAAAACCCCCGAAGTAAGTTGAACACCTATTGTTTAGAACATGGCGGGATGGATAACATGGCAAGGCGGGAAACCGATAGCGCCTACCAAACCCCACTATGGAAAACCATAAGGATGGCACAACTAAGCAAACAACCCCTATGCCAAGGTTGTTTAGCGCGTGGGATAGTGACTGCTGCAAAACACATTGACCATTTGTTTGCTTGGAAACACATAGGCGGGCAAGCCTTTTCACACAACATATTCCAAAGCCTTTGCCATAATTGCCATAGCCAAAAATCAGGGCTAGAAAAGCAGGGAATCTATAGGCACTATGCACAAGGCGGCGTAAAAGATTACAGTAAGCACGACTACGCGTATATGGTGACAAATGCAAATAGGAACTGAACATCAACCCAAAGGCGCTAGTGTTGTTTATTGGATACACAAGCCCGAACACATCGATATTACTAAACAAGGGTATGTAGGCATTACGCATAAGATGGCTAGGGATAGGTGGATTGACCATAAAAGTTCATCACGCCGTAACCCTGATGCCAATTGCGCCGTGGTCAATCGTGCTATCCGTAAGCACCCTAACTTGATTTATGAAATAGTTTTAGTAGCCGATACGCGTGAATATTGCGAACGCATTGAAGCATTGTTAAGACCTACTAATCGCATTGGTTGGAACATTGCCCGCGGTGGTATGCCCGTTGATACGATGATGGGCGGGGTGGCCAATAAGGAACGATGGATTAAATATTGGATAGATAACCCTATTGAAGCCGCTAACCGTTGGTGGGAAACAGAACGCAGATTGCTAAAAAAGCAAGCAATAAAACATCGCAAAGCAAGCAAGCCAAAGCCATTTACAGTAGAAAGAAAGTTCAGCGCACGCAATAAATCAGGATATACAGGCGTTACATGGTTTGATAAATACGGCAAATGGCGGGCGCAAATAGGCATCAAGCCTGAAGTAGTAACCCTTGGCTACTTTGATACAAAAGAACAGGCTTATGCGACCTACTTGGAGGCCAAACACATACGCTTGCAATATAGGCATGGCATACTTGGTTTTAATGATGCAATTGCTTTAATTCGGGCGTTACAAAGCGTTTTGAATACTTAAGAACTAAAAACAAATGGACCGTTTAAAAAGCAATGCGACGTTATCGTGACTGGGAAACAGATCGGAAGAGCGTCGTGTAGGGAAAGAGTGTCATCGCCTGTGTA
>OGWA01000005.1_pt1 | contig 31395 bp, 45 predicted proteins | sample 1575901 | NCBI WGS metagenome assembly OGWA01 (sample SAMN07581541, study PRJEB24739) | freshwater metagenome
GGCATACGAGATCATAGCCGGTGACTGGAGTTCAGACGTGTGCTCTTCCGATCTGTTTCCCAGTCACGATATAGGTTCCAATCCTAATAATACAGGAGAAGATAAATCAGTAGCCCAACTTAATGATGGAACTACTACTTTAAGATTTTTTAATTTGTTTTTATATTTTAATGCTGCTAATGTTAATAAAATAGAAGAAGATCCTGAATTGACAAATACTGAATATTTGGTTCCTATTTTGTTAGCCCATTTTTTCTCTAGTTCTATTGTTAAATTCCCTTTGGTTAATTTAGGGATTTCATCTTGTGAAAGCCATTTTATTAAGGCATTGATGTCATTTTTATCAATAGTATCACTAACTAATTTAATCATATTACATTATTTTCAATTAAATAACTGTATGTTTTTTTAATACCATTATATAAATTAATAGGGTTAAATGATGGTATTTTTTCTTTTAATAAATCAACAGATACATCTTTTCTATACTGGCCGTTTAGTTTTGTTGTATCATATTCTATTTTTATATGTTCCGCGTCACAAGCTTTAAGTGCAATTTGAGCCATTTCTGTTATTGATAAATTTTCACTTATGGCTACATTCATATTATCATAAATGTTGTTGTCTAAACAATATTTAATAACATAAGCTAAATCATCAGAATGTATAAATTGTCTTAAAGGAGTTCCATCTCCAAATAATATTATTTTATTATGGTTATTTATTTTAGCGTTATGAATTTTTTTAATTAATGCCGCTACAAAATGACTATTATCCCCATATTTATCATATTCCCCATATAGATTACATGGGATTAAATACTGATATTTAGTATTATACTGTTGGTTATAAGCATCTATTTGTACTGCTAATGATCGTTTAGCATACCCGTATGAAAAATTAGTTTTAGTAGGAGGACCTAAATGCAGATCACTTTCTATCATAGGATAATTTTTTACTTCATTTGGATAAACACAAGTGCTAAGAATTCCTATAAATCTAGTTACACCATACTTTAAAGAATATTTAAGCAACAAAGTGTTCATCAAAATATTATCATCAAAGTATTCTGCTGGTTTGGCTATATTATCAGTTATTCCTCCTACTTTAGCTGCTAAATGAATAACAACATTTGGTTTAAGAGTTTCAAACATTTTATTTACATCATACTCCGATGTTAGATTATAATCTTTAGAAGACACATACATTGCATTTGGAAGGTATTGTTTTAAAGATCTTCCAACCATACCACTTCCTCCTGTGATTAATATTCTCATAACCTACTATAAAGATTGTTTTGTTGTTCCTGACGCTCTATTGTTTTAGGATGATATAAAGCGTACTCTTCTATTTCTGGTAAAGCAGAATATGTTTTAAAGCCATCTAAAACTTCATGAACTTTGTTTTTCCATCTAATATCAGGAGTATTTTTATAGATTCTCCATTGGTGATCAGGCCATTGTATCCACCCTTTATCATTTTGTTTCCAACCCCAAGCTTGAATATGTTGAGGAGTTATACCTTGAACTGTATTTATTCTAGGAACTAAAATAACATCTACATTGTTTTCTAATACAGCTGGTAGATTTTCTATTAGATTATCATTAGGAATCTCATCAGCATCAATTTGGAAAATATAACTACCTGAACATATATCCATTAATTGATTTTTCCAATCAGCAAAATGTCCTTTAAATTCACCTTCTTTTAAAATAATCCATCTGGTGGTTTCATATTTATAAAGTTCAAAAAGCAATTCTTTAGATGCTTTAGGTTTATCTACTAAAACACAAATTTCATCCTCTTGTCTTTTATTTACATATAGAAACTCAATAAGACGTTTAACTTCTTCCAGTTCATTACAAACTGTAATTGCATAACTGATTTTCATATAATCCTAATATAATAAATTATCCTAATAGGCCAACATATTCTAAAGCATCAATAAATTCTCTTTCTTCAAAGTGTTGAAGTGTATCCATATTCATTCTATATTCATAGAATTTACCTGGTTGTTTTGGGATTGGGTATTTTTCTTTTTCCTCCTCAGTTACCTTAGTCGCTTTAACAGCTGCCCATTTCCACTCATTAGCATTAGTACCATTTGCAAATATCATACCTTGTGTTGGATGATTGATTGTTTGCGGTAACCAAGTTAAATTAGTGTTAGGGTCTTTCCAAGCTAATGCTTTATACAACTCAGGTAATACCTCCATTTGTTCATTATAGAAATCACTTCCTTCTGTCATTAAACTATTAGTCCAATAACCACAAGACAAAGACATCCAGTTTGTAATTTCAGGTGTAACTTGTGTTTCATAACACAAGTCACCTCCTGATTTAGGGCAAGTTATAATTTTATCCGGCGACATTTTCTTCTGTTTTTTTAAGTTTTGGTAATTCGATTTTCTTTAATTGGGGTAATTTTAACTCAATTGCTTTTGGAAACTCAGGAATATATTGGTCAAATAATTGACTTACTTTATCCTTCATTTTATCCCAACTAAATTCATTTTTGCTCTTATATGCTTGACGTTTAGCACCATCAGTATATGTTTTATAGTTTTCAAACATATTCTTCAAATGATGTCCTACATGTCCTGTGTCTACATTAAACCATTGTGATTCTTTTAACAGCCAGTTATTAGCAGCACTTGGATGAACATTAGCCATAACGCCTGGGAGCATAGTGGTGAATTTTTCGTCTAGAAAATCTTTATGGCCACTCCAATTGGTTGTGATAATTGGTTTTTTAGTTAAACTAAATTCAAGTAACGGACGACCAAAACCTTCACCTTTAGTTAAATTAATCATTGCTTTAATTTTAGAATGATTATATAATTCATTCATTTCATAATCACTAAATTCACCATGCAGCAAATAAACATTAGGTAAATCTTTTGAGTTAACTGTTTTTTTAATTAAGTTAATTCGTTTTAAAATTTCATCTCGATCAAGATATGAAGAACCTACTTGAGATGTTTTTAAAACAAGTGCTGGTTTTTGTTTTTTATTTTTAAATGTTTCATAAAACGCTTTAACTAATAAACCAACATTTTTTCTATCCTCACCTAAATCACCATTAATCCAATGGCCTACAAATAAGTAACAGAATTTTTCTTTAATATCATTTAATTCAGGAAATGATTCAATAGTATCAAGTGGTTTATATATATCAGTATTAGCACCTTCAAACAATACTTCAATTGGTTTTTCAACTTTAGCTTCTCCTATAGGTTGATTAGTACGTTGATCTACTTTTTGAAGTACAGTATCAAGAAATGTTTTCTTTGAATGCTCAGAAGAAGTTAAAGTTAAATCCATTCTATTAATACCTTCAATCCAATCACCAGGTGAGAGTGTTGTTTCAATACCTGCTGTTACTCCAATATTAAATTTACCAATAGGCTGGAATTCACTTGGGATTGTGATTTGCATCCATACTTCAGGCTGTTTTGGGAGTTGTGGTTGTGCCCATAAATGTGGTGTCAAAAATGACCATTCAGGATTGTCTTCAATAAAACCCCAAGGTGTATTACCCCACATTTGAGGAATAATTTTAACATCATATTTGTCTGTCTCAATGATTGCTTTAACTAAATCTCGAGAACGCGCTCCGTATCCACTATATGTGTCAATCGGACAGCTAATAAAAAATAATGGTTTCATATAACTTTTTGGTATTAATAAACTAATTCGTGAGGTACTGTTTTAGGTTTAATTTCGTTAGCGTTTACTAACTCATATTTTTCTCTTGGTTTCCAAGTTACAAACAATTTATCTAAAGTAGTGATTACTTTTTTACCCATATTTGAAGCTGTAAATCCTGCTTCACCTGATAAAGCCCACTCACGACCTTTTAAGCCTCGAGCTTTTCTTTCTTCTTTAGACAAATCATAAACAACTTTAATTTGTTCAGCTGCGTCTTCAGCGTTACATCTGTCATCCCAAATATAAGGTGTTAATGGTGAACCTTGAATTGAGCGGTTAGTTGGGTAAACTGGAAACGCCCATTCGCCATGTTCTTTAATTGTGCCTGTATGGTTTGAAGGGAACTTAGCATCAAAATCAATCCATTTACCTTTTTTACTAAAACGCATTTGATCTTGCATCCCACCAGTAACATTAGCAATCAATGGGTTTCCTACTAATAATGCTTCAGTTAAACTTAATCCCCAACCTTCATTGTTAGTTAATAGGATCTGGCAGTCAGTGCTGTTATAGAGTAAGTTCATTTGGTCGGGTGGAAGCATATGTTGTGAGAAAACAATATTATATTTTGGATCATCACCAAATAATAATTCTCTTACTGCTTCTAAATCAGTACCATTATCATCTACTACTTGAGTATGTAATACAAAAGCACAACGTTTTGCTTGTTCTTCAGATAATCCATCAACAAATAGCTTATAGGCCATCATTGTATCTGGGATTTGTTTTCTGCGAATGTTTCGAGAGTTAAAGAATAAGGCGAAATCAATTTCTTTGCCTCCAAATAACTTCTTTTTAAATTCCTTTAATTCAGGAGTATTATCAAGTGGTTTAAAAATATTTTCATTTAAACCATGAGGTACATACTCAATAATTTTATTTTTAGCTTTATCACCTAATACTAAAGTATTAATATTTTTAGTTTGTTTAGAGATAGCTAACAAAGCATCACATGATTCATAATATGATCTATTATACATTGGAGCTGGATAGTCATCCCAAATGTTAAGATAAATGATAGGCATTTTCTTTCTAATCTCGTTTTCAATTTGGAATAACCAAATAAAATATCTTGGATCAGTAATTAAGAAAATAGCATCTGGTTTTTCAACTTGAATCAGATGTCTAATTAGCCTAGCATCTCCATATCCGTTAGTTGGGTATAAGATAACTGAACTATCAGTCAAACCAGTATTATTATTGGTATCAATTGATAAGTCCATACGTTTACCAGCTTCAGGATGATTAATGGCGCCCCCCACATTAATCCAATTAAAGTGTTGGGCTGTGTTTAATACTAATTCGCGAGCAACAGTAGCAACACCTGAGTGTACTCTAATGTCATCACAAATCAAAAGTATTTTTTTCCTCTCATTTTGAGGAAGATAAGCAAAACTTTGATTCATAAAACTTTTTATCGATTTAAATTATTGTGATTGTGAATTGATTTTCTAAATTCATCTGATGTAAGATATAAATGGACTGCTCTATCTACAAGCTTTTGTAAAGAAAATTTTCGCTTAACACATTCTAATTTGAAATCTTCAAACAAGTCGCTTTGAACTTTAACGCTTGTTAGTGTCATATCCTTTTTATCCATAACATTATTTATATATAAATATATACAAAAACACTATTTGTTACAAAGATCTTTCCTTTCATTGAAAGGACACCATTGGCAGTTTTTGCTTGGTGTTGCAAGATGCGGCGTGTCTTTGTATGTTCCGTCTATATTAAAGCATTCGTTTATAAAGTCATTTATAGCAGTTAATGCTTTTTTCATTTTAATTTTACCACTTGGAGGAGCAAATTCTTGAACTCGACTTTGAGGATATTCACTTTCCTCCCATATTTTTCTTTTTAAGATAATAAACTCAACATCAATGCTGTCTTCAGGAACATTATACTGTTCACTGAAGTATTTTTTATAGAATAACAATTGGAATTGTTTGCGTTCATCTTTTTTAGCATCTTCATTCCATCCTCGAGTTGATGTTTTAAAGTCGTATATTTTAAATGTATTTGTAGGTTCATGATACATTACCATATCAATATAACCCTTGTATAAAACGTTTTTAAACGCGTTATTAGGCGTTATAACAATAGGTAACTCACAAGCAACCAAATACCATCCACGTTTACTAAAATAATTACCTCGTTTTTTCTTAAAGTAATTTAAAATAGCTATACCATCATCAAAAAACTCTCTCATTTCAACCGCATTAGTGAAGTGAGTGTCTTTATTTGCTTTGTATTCTTCTAGGTATGTTTTTCTAAATTCGTCTTCAAAAAATGTTTCTAGATCAAATCTATCAGCTGCGGCGGCACTTTCATTATATGCTAAAGTGAGATAATGCTGAATGGTACTATGCATAGCGGTTCCGAAAACAGTATGAATAGTAGATGAATATTGTTGTAATCCATCTTTGTATTGTAGTTCCCATTTATGAGGACATTCATGATAGATAGAAAACTGGCTGTAAGAAATTGTTTTGTGGAATGCATAATTGATTTCTTGTATTGGCTGTTTTTGAATAGCCTTTACTATGGATGGTAATTTACTCAAAACGGGTTGTATAAATTTCTAATTGCCTTACCCAAATCTTGATTATTAGGGTACTGTTTGATTAAAGCTTGAATTTCAGGAATAATAGACATTTCCTTTTTAACATATTGAGCAGCATCTAATAACTCCTCATATAAATGATTCATGTAATCATCTTTATTGTTTTGATCTAAAGTAGTATTATATTTTTTAATACCACGTTCACTTCTTGATCTTAAATCTTCTATAACTGCTTCTGTGATTTTATCTATCATTTTAATAACTTTTTAATTTCTTTATCATCAACACCTCTTTTTTTTAAAATACTCTTAATAGTATCGCTGTGATGCATATGATAATACTCATATGCCTCACGTAGAGAACATTCATAGTGAGAAGCTATATGCTGTAATAGCTCTTCTTTAGTTTTAGTTTTAGAGGATTTGATATATTTTAAAAACATGTTTTTCTTTGGAATCATATATAAATATAGTTTATATATTTTTTCCTTTTCAGTATAAGGAATATTTTGAATTAGGTTTACAAACTCAATATACTCAGGATTCATACTGAGGAAGCGATGTATCATATATGGATTAAATGATGCTCTGTCTTCCTCAGTAAATGAGTCCCAAGATTGTTTTTCGTAAGTAATTTGTTTAAGCCAATCAAATATTTGCATATTCATCACGAATATCTTTAGGTAACAACTCTACTAATACCTTACCTGTTTTAACATCATAAAAACAAGGAATAGGAATAACTGCGTCTTCAGTGGTGCCTGCTACAAATTTAGAAATTTTTCTTAGAATTACACCTTCTGTGAAAACATGGTTACCTTCAGGTGAAGTAATAGGTGTTGAAGCCTTAATGTCAACATTGACATTGAGTAATTTTTCTGTTTTATTCATTTTATTGTATTGTTTGTTATAATTTTTATTTTCTAAACCATTGTCAAGGATGTCTTGAAGGAGTGCTGTGTATTGTTTATCTAGGTTGTTCATTGTATTTTCTTATTCTAACTACATCAACGTTATCAATCCTTTCAATTTCAAGGTATTCATTATCCCAATCATGTGTAGATGTTGGGGAAAATCTTTCACCACCAATAAATCCATCTCCAAACTCAACTTTAATTGGGTTTTCTTCATATTGTCTATTTCTAACTTCAGCAGTAATTTCTTTAAATTCTTCTTCGTTTCTAATGTATCTTTTATTTGAGTTGTTCATATTGCGATTTTTATTTTTATATTCCCAAATATAATTAAAAGATGTATATTTTCCTAATTTATTTTTATCTCTTTGTCTAATTATATTTTTTTCATTATTACGACAACAATTATTTATAGCTGTGTAACTTAAGTTTAATGTTTGAGATGCTAATTTACCAGTTTCCCATTCTTTAACAACATTACCATTTAAATCCTTTTGCAATACGGGGCGGCCAAATGATTTAGATGATGATTTAGATAAATTTTTTTTCCATTTATCAGTTTTAGAATGCCCTTCCATTGCTTTACTTATAGCATGTTTATGTTCTGTGCTTAAAGGTATACCTTTATGAGCCATTGATATTTTATTTTTAGTACTTTTTGATAACGGTTTATATTTTCTTCCTTCCCATGAACCATAAGCTTTATTTGTTCTATTATAAAACTCAGGGTTAGATTTTACATTAAAAAAATTCAGCCAATATTCTTCTCTTTGCCATAATTCTTCTTTAGATGAACAGTGTTCTAAAATTTCTTTTTTAAAATTTTCTTTACCATATTTTTTAATGGCTTTTTTTAAATCTAAACCACTTCCTAAGTATTTAGGGTTATTAGTTACATCTTTACCAATATATTTTTTACCATTAATAAGGTTTATTGTTTGATATATTACCATAGTTATTTAGTTATCAATCATAAATATATCAAGATTGATAAAGAAATAATTCTAAACAATGGTTTTTAATATAGAAGCAATCAAAGCGCAAACATTGATTTCTTTATCAATTCTAAAATTGGCGTGGTACATATAGTTTTCTATTTCAATGATGATTAATGCCTGTTGAACACCATCTTTTGTGTATTCATCTAGATTATCATATAGGAATCTATAAACATCTTCAAAATCATCCAAATTACTATCTGCAAGTATTTGTCTGATGTTTTTGAAACTGGTTTTAGATGGTGATTTAAGTTCTTTTAATAGCTCATCTTTGTACCCACCTGTTAATACTGTTTTATCTACTTTTAGAGTATTATCAACTGTATTTACTTGACAAGTATTAAGTATTTTTCTAACATCAGGATAATGTTTATTGACTACTAAAACTAAGTCATTTAGCTCATAGTTAATACTTTCCTGTTCTAAAATACCAGCTACATGTTGCGCTACTTCCTTTTTAGATGGAGGAGTAATTTTTAATACTTGACATCGGGATTGAAGGGGATCGATGATACGTTCAAGATAATTACATGTTAAGATAAAACGTGTAGTACGAGAATATGTTTCAATAATGTTTCGAAGTGATGCTTGGGCTTGAATAGTCAAGAAATCAGCTTCATCTAAAATAATAACTTTAATAGACTTAAATGAAGCACTTGAGGCAAATCCTTGTACTTTATCCCTAATTGTATCAATACCTCTTTCATCACTAGCATTAATATAGAGAAAATCACAATCTATATTATTAACAATTAGTTTTGCTAATGTAGTTTTACCTGTACCAGGTGTACCATACAATAACAAATTTTGAATATCGTTTTTAGCAATATATTGAGATACAATTTGTTTTAATTGTTCATTACCAACATATTCATCTAATACTTTACTTCTGTATTTTTCAACAAATAAACTATTCATTTTCATATAACCTAATATAATAAAAAAGGCCTGGTTTCCCAAGCCTAATTTAAAATTTTACTGATAGTCTCCATAAATGTCATAACGTTTAGGTGGCTCAGGTGCAATTTCAACTTCTTGAGAGTGAATAGCATACAATTCACTTTTTAGAGGAGCTAATCTATATTCACATGGTCTCCTAGTTAGTTGAAAATACGCTTCTAAAGCATCAGTTATTGAAGCATATACTTTAGTCTTATCACCTACAAGCGTCCACCTGTCTCCAGGTGGTACGCGTGTAGCAATTAGTTCTAGTTGTTCTTGGATTTCGATTTTCATTAATACATTCCTCCCATTCCACCCATCATATCATCCTGCTTATTTTCTTCAGGCTTATCTACAACAGTACATTCAGTTAATAGAATTGTTCCGGCTACTGAAGCTGCGTTTTCAATAGCTGTGCGAGTTACTTTAGTTGGGTCAATGATTCCAGCTTGTTTCATATCAACAAACTTTTGTGTTTCAAGATTATAACCTCTCCAGTTATCACGAACAACAAATAAGTTATTGATTACTTGGTATGATTCCATTTCTTCATAACCAGCATTGGTAAGAATTTTCATAAATGGTGAGGCACATGCTTTGAAAACAATATTTCCACCTACAGTGTCTTTGTTTGTAATTGCTTCGCGAGCATATAGTAGAGCAGAGCCACCTCCAGGTACAATACCTTCTTCAATTGCGGCTTTAGTTGCTTGCAAGGCATCATCCACACGGTCTTTCTTTTCTTTGACCTCGGTTTCAGTATTACCACCTACATGAATAATTGCTACTCCTCCGACGAACTTCGCAAGCCTTTCTTGTAATTTTTCTTGTTCGAAAGGGGTCTTTGCTTTTTCGATTTGTTGTTGAAGTTCTTCAATACGTGTTTGTATTCTCTCAGATTGTCCTTTTCCATCGACAATTGTTGTTTGGTCTTTTGTTACTGTTACTAAACGGGCCTCGCCAAACCACTTCCAATCGAATTTGTCTAGCTTCATGCCCTTATCAGTACTAAATACCTCACCTCCTGTCAAAATAGCAATATCGTCCAAAAGCAATTTTCTACGGTCACCAAAGTCAGGTGCTTTTACAGCTGCTACTTTAATAGTACCTCGCATTTTATTTACAATAAGTGTTGCGAGTGCTTCACCTTCTAAATCTTCTGCAATGATAAACAATGGCTTTCCTTGATTAGATACTGCTTCCAATACTGGAAGTAGTTCTTTGATTGAAGTGAAACGCTTATCAGCAATGAGAATCAATGGGTTCTCAAGAGTACAAGTCATTGTATTGTTATCAGTAACAAAGTAATGTGACTTATAACCTCGATCAAATTGCATACCTTCTACTGTTTCAAGATATGTTTCGCCTGATTTTGATTCTTCAATGTGAACTACACCTTCACGTCCTACTTTTTGCATTGCAGTAGCAATCAATTCACCTACTTCAGGATCATTATTTGCAGAAATAGTAGCAACTTGTTTAAGTTGATCTTCAGAGCTAATGTCTTGTGAAATAGTCTTACGTAATTCTTTAACTACTTCTTTAACAGCAGCATCAATATCACGCTTAATTTTAACTGCGTTAACACCGTTGTTTAAGTGGGTTAAACCGTTTTTAACCATTTCTTGAGCCAATAGTGTAGAAGTAGTTGTGCCATCACCTGCTCCATCAGCTGTTTTAATAGCAGCTTGTTTAACAAGTTGAGCACCCAATTCCTCAATTGGATCTTCAAGTGTAATGTTTTTAGCTACTGTTACTCCATCTTTTGTAGATGATGGATAACCTTGATTGTTTGAAATAACAACATTGCGGCCATTAGGTCCTAATGTTGACGTAACAGCATTCGACAACTTATCAATACCATTTACGAGTTTTTTCCTTGCTTCGGGTCCGAATTCTATAATTTTACTCATAACTTTTTATTTATTTATAATTTCTATTTTAATTTCTTTTCTATCTTCAATAATAGCTAATACTTGGTTCTCAGGACATACCCAATATTCTTGACCATCAAATTCAATTTTATTTGGCCCCATACTAGGTAGCATTACTTCCATTCCCACTTTTAGACTTGTATCTATCCAAGTACCAGTTGCTGAATGATAACCTTCACCGATTGATACAATTGTTCCAATAAGTGCTTTTTCTTTACCCAAATCGGGTACAATAATACCTCCATACATTGTTTCTTCTTCTTCGCGAGGCTTAACTATAACTGCATTAAATGTTGCTTGTAACTTTTTCATTTTTCTATATTAACTATTTGGTTGATTTCTTCTTTTACTCGTCTCCATTCAGCTACATACTCTGAAATTGAGTTGTAGATTGGACGATTTTCAATTTTGAGTTTAGCGATTGAGGCTAGACATGAGTCAAAAGTAGAGTGAAATGAAAGTGGTTTAATACCTTCTTTAGCTCGATTTTGACGTCCTCTGCCTTTCTTATTATTACCAGGCATTAAGGTTTCATAGACAGTGTAACTGCTAGCATCTTTACCGATAAAATAAGGTTCAATGAGTGGGTCTTTGATTAGCGTCAAAGACGACAACGCTTGTTTTTCTTCTTGCATAACTTATTATTTACTTAAATATAACATCTTTTGTTTGGGAAGCCAAACAGATAATAACCTTTATTATAAATATACCAAAATTAGTTCTCTTTTGCGACAACATAATAAACACTTTGGATATTTTTACCATTGAACATGATTTTCATCAATCCATTGTTGTTAACATGTAGTGTACCGTTTTCCATGTCTTTGTTACAAACCAATATTTCTTTTAATAGATTTGAGTTATATGTTAATTCAAAGTCAATTTCTGAAGGAGCAATGTTCTGGATATAATAAGATACTTTATTTGCGTATTCTACATCACCTCCAAATGTAAATCCTAAACCTAATGTGTCAGGTTTAACAACTACATTTTCACTATTGGTTAGAGCGTTTTTAGCTTTAACTAAAGCACTTATAATTTCATTATCTAGTTTAGTCTCAACATTATACTCTTCAGGACCATTATACTCACCTGGTTTAGGGATAGTAAGTAGATCTGATAGAGCATAATTTAGATTAAATTGCTCATCAGCAATTAATAGTTTAGTAATGATTTTACCTTCCTTAACATAGTCAAGTACTAAGTCACCACTTGTAATTGCTAACAATTTATCAAGTTGAGTAGTATTATTAATACCAATAGCAGATTCAGGTAATGGAAAACCATTATAAACAACTCTACCTAACATCTCTCTAGTAGGAGACATAAAGTTAATAGTGAGTTGTTTGTTTTTGTCTACTTCCCATTTAACATTTTCAATTAAACCATTTAAATGGTATTTTTCTATAACAGATTGAAGTTCAAGTTTTGATATCATGTTTGTAATATAACAAAAAAGGCTTGCTAATGCAAGCCTAATTTAAAGTATTTTATAGTGAATTTTATCTTCTTCCCATTCTTTTAACCATTCTTACTAAACTAGGATTAAGTTCAGCATCTCCAGTTTTGAAAGGTTGAAGGTTTAGTCCTTGTAAATAACCAACTAATTCAGGAATTTGATCACTAGGAATAAACCACATTTGACCTGGTTCGTCTTCATTGGTAAGGTTTACACCATCTTTTTCTCTAGTTGGTTCTACTTTAATAGGCTTTTTTTCATAACCATTCCATCCTACCATTATGGCTTCTGTAAGAGCATTTTGAATTTCCTCTCTGATGATTTGTTGTAATTCTGATTTTTTCATAATTGAATTCCGAAGTTAAAGATTGTTAGTTTATATAACTTTGAGGAAAAATCAATATTAAGTTCAAATAATGTTAATGATGATACACGAGCAACAAGTCTAAGTTTGTCATGTTGTGTATTAATTGCTTTCCAAGAATTTGTAAATTTCATGATAACGAGTTTATATGTTATACATATCAACCAAATGAGAAAAATTTAGTTACATTAGCATTTAATGGTGGGAACTCCCACTTTAGATCACTATAAAGTTCTTTTAATTTGTTTAATAGTAATGATTCAAAAATTTCATCTATGTCAATATACATTTTAACAAATTTTTCTATCTCATCAGGTACTTTAGCATTTGGTAAACCAATTGTATCTAGTTTGTACATGTTTGGTTTTAGGTTAATGATAAAGATTTTATCACCTTCAATTATTGACTCGTATTTTTTATCTAGTTTCTTAAACTTAAGTAAGTCATTATAACGAACAGCAGCTTTAGTGTTTGAAGGTGCTTTTAATTTAAAATTACTAAACATTTCACCTGCACGAGCTGGTATAAGATAAGATGATATTTGTTTTACTCCAGTAGGTTTACCTAGTTCCCTAATATCTGTTGTTTTAAGTGACTTATAGAAATTAATAATTAAAGTATCTAGTTCATGTTTTGGTTTACCAAATAGAATATCTTTAATAAAGTTCTCACCAAACTTTTTAAACAGTTTATTCATATTGGATTTCATCAACTCAATACCTTTCATATCCAATTCCTCAACAGCAACACCTTCTTTATTGGTAATATACATAGCATATCTTCTTTTACCAGTAACCAAGATACCCTTAGCAATTACTTCTTGTTTTAATTGGAAATAATGTTTTTTAGGATCAATATTAAATATCTCTTTACAAAGAGCATTTAGGTGATGATTAGATTCATTTTGAATCTCAGTTGCTAATTCTAGAATATATTTGTCTTTATCCTCAGGTGTTGAGTCTGGGTATCTATGTTTTAATAAGTCACCTAATTCAATATACATAGAGTCAGTATCACTAATACAAATATATTGTTTATCTGATTCTAGTTCAGTGTTTAGTTTATTATTAACAAACTTAATTGAATTTTGTGTTAATGACTGTCCTGTATTAGTGATAGCAGCGCTACAAATCAATTGACCATCAGTATAACGCCATCCACTTTTAGCAAATGTACCATACATTGCGTTTTGCAAGATTTTAAATGCATGTTGGAACAAGTCATATAATTTATAATTAGCCCAATCTTCTTCTTTACCTGCTTTTTTCTTTAGTGCTCTATAATGTTCTCGTTTATCAAACCAACCCTCCAAAATCTTTGCTACAACACTTTGTTCATCAGTTTTAAACATAGCGCCTGAAGCTGATATAGTGAAGTTATTGTCTTCAATGATTTTAATTAGGTCTCCTAGTTTAACTTTAGCTTGAGTTAAAGTATAGTTTTTCTTATTTAGTTTTTCAACTATAACTTCTTCACTTGGATCTCGTTCTTTAAGTTTTTCTAAACTATGATTTTGTTCATACGTTGGTCTATGATCAACTTTAATTCTACCTACTAATGTTTCAATACCTAAATTAAGCGATTTAATAATTGAAGGATATAGTGATGTAAAGTCTAAGTCAATAACATCAAAATACAACCCAGGAATAGGTTCTAGCAAATAACCACCAGCATATGTTTCTTTAAAATGCTTTAATGATGGATTGTGAGTGGTTGGTTTATTTGGTGAAACAATATTTTCACGTCTTAAATACTTTAGAATAGCACCCTCATTCATAACTGTATTCCAGTAAATTGATTCATATGGAATATTACAGATATGAGAGATCATAATTGTTAAATCAATAAACTTAAGTTTAGCTTCTAATGCTTCTATAATTTCAACATCTCGAAGGTTATAGTCAATAAACTTATTTATATCATCTCTGAATAATGTATTTAAATTGCCTTCATATTCAATTTTACCTAGGTTAACATATTTGGTTCCAATGTCACCTAATTTATATGATGGCTCTTCCTTCATAATGTATTTTTTATGAAGTAACATATAATCCAAACAATTTACACCTCCAATAGTAATTTGGTTTTCACCATTAAATTCTCTAGCATTTACTTTTTTAATTGGAGATAAACGTAGTACTTCATCTTCACCTACAACTTGCTTGATTCGATAATATAGATAAGGCATATCAAAGTAATCCGAGTTATAACCAACTAATATAGTGGGGTCTAATTCTTCAAATTTAGATAAGAATTTACCTATTAATTCTCTTTCGTTTCTACAAGGTATAATTAATTTACTATCTTGATTAATTTCTTTAATTTGACCTGATGGGTCAACAACAAGACATATTTTTTGTTTTGTAGTAACATCTATAAGAGCAATAGATGTAAGAGGCATAGGTGCTTGTTGAATATAATGAGGTGTTAAAGCACCACCCATTTCAATCTCGATATCTATATAGACAATGTTATGCCAAGTAGGCACAACATCATCTTCTTTATAGTACAATTCTCGTAATACAACAAGTGACTTATCAATATCTTTTTCTAACAAATCGGGATCATCTTTGCTATATTTTTTAGTTGGTACAGCCCAACCACCTGTTAATACAGGTCTAGCAGTTTCACTCCATTCATTAGTACGTTTCCAATAAGTAGGCTGGTATTGGAATTCCATCCAGCCTTGCTTATCGTCACGTAAATAATAAGTATAAGTACTAAAATCGTAATAGATTGATTGGTACATTATTTAAAAAATTGTTCTAGGTTTGGTTTAAAGTAGTTGATTGATTTCATGACTTTACGATCATGAGTACGATATACTACCCAATAGTCGCCTTGTTTTTCATAGTGGCAACCATAACCTTGTTCAATTGTTCTACGATCAACAGTTTGCTGTGCTTCAGCTTCTGTTTTACAAACCTTACTCATATTTGATGCTTGTACCTCAGCATATGCATCTTTAATATGACCTTTCAAACCATGAAGCATAGTTCCATTACCTAATGAAACATAAGTAATATCACATAGAGCATCTAACACTCCTACAATATCTCCTTTTTGACATGCTTCTTTATATTCTTCTAGTTCCTCTAGAATAAAATTATAAACAAACATCCATTCTTTTTCATCTGGGATATTAGGGGAGTAATTGTTTGGTTTACCCATTGTGCGGTTAAACACTTCTACTTCATCAACAAATGGAACTGATTCCATTGCTTTTCTAACTACATTATAATCTACTGTTTTAGATTGAGACATGACCATTATTTATTTTAAGTGAATCAAAAAATTCTTTACGTGCTAAATTATCATTTTCCATGAATACACCTGATGCTTTGGTAGTAACCATTGCAGCACCTTGATGTTTAATACCTCTACAACTAACACAATTGTGAGTTGCTACTATAGTAACAATAACACCTCTATTACCCTCACAAACTTTATCTACGGCTTGATGAACTGCGTTTGTTAATTGTTCTTGAATAGCACCTCTACGACCAAAGTGTTCTACAATGCGATTTAGTTTAGATAAACCGATTACTCTACCTTCAGCACCAGCAATATAACCAATATGAACTACACCTTTAATTGTTTGATGATGATGCGAACACATTGAGGTTAAAGCGATATTACGTTCGATAATTACACCATCATATCCATCTGATGGGAATGAAGTAATATCAGTAAAACCGTTGTAACGACCAGCCCACAAATCATTAACATATGCTTTAGCTACACGACGAGGTGTATCAGCAGAGTTAGGATCGCTTTTCCAATCGCATTTTAATGCTGTTAAGAAGTTACCAAAGTGTTCAGTCGCTTCATTAATCATTTGTTGTTTTTCCTCATCTGTTAGAGGCCTATCAGCTGCTGATCCATTAGCAAAACCTGTAGGGACACATTCAATGTCATTGTGAAATTTTCTTCTATTATTTTCCATATAACCTTAATATAATTAATATTTTTTAGATTGCCAAAATATAAGGCAAACTTCTTTTTCTACCCTCCTCATCGTCCATCCCATAACCAACTACCCATTCATCATGAATTTCAAATCCATAAAGTGAATTTAGAGGCATATCTACTTCATTGATAGCTCGTTTGATTAGTGTTACAACACCAACTCCAGAGGCACCTAAATCTGTAAATTGATTTTTAAGTACTTGCATTGTTAAACCTGTGTCATAAATGTCATCTATAATATAAACAAATTTGTTTTTAACATCTAAAGATGAAGGAATAATAATTTCAGGTACTTCATGTTCTCTACCTTTATAAGATTTTACTCTAATAAAGTCACAATGTGGGTCTAAAAGAGCTAGTTGGTCTACTAGCTTAGAGTAAAACATAAAACCACCATTTAGTACTCCAACCAATACAATTGGGTTACTTTCTTCTTTATGGCGGTTAAGGATTTGAATACCGATTTCTTTAATGCGGTTTTCAATTTGGGATTTTTCAAACAATACTTTCATATAGGCTTTTTATCATGGTTGCTCCGGGATAGTGTCTAAGTTTACCTTTATTAGCTAGAATAAGATGAGGGTAATAATCTACTTCATATTCATTTTCTAATTCTTCATTTTCATTAATTCGAATTAGTCTGAGGTTAAGTTTAGTAGCTATTTTTTGAACCATAGGGTTTGCTACTTTGCAACCACCACACCAATCAGCATAGAAAAACAACATTACGTTTTCTTTTTCTACTGTTTCTTTTAATAATTTTTTATCCATATTATACTTCTCTTTTAGTGTCAAAAGCAATTATGTGTTCTCTACCTGTAAAGTTGTATCCATTGTCTCTACAGAAATCCATCACCATAGGATAAACTCGAATTAATTCCTCTCTTGTGTCACCAGGAGGCATAATCCATGTTTTGCGTTTTGAGATATCCATTTCATGTCTAAATGCCTCTATTTCTTCCCATACTTCAGGCATCTCAATAGGATTACATACTGGTTTAAAATGGAAATCATCATGATAATCAAGCATTTGTCTGATTGCTTCTTTATTAAGACGCAACTTATTATGTTGATCAATCATTTTTTGATCTACTTCTTTACCTTGTGGTGTAGTAACTCCTAATTTAGGATTACTATTACTGAATTTAGGAGATAAAGATATTAAACCAATTGGATAATCTGTTTCAATAAAATGTGAACCCTCAGTTTCTATTGTTATAAATAACCCACGTTGGTAAGCAAAATGAGTAAGTTCATTAACAAGATCAGGATGCATAGTTGGTGAGCCACCTGTTAACATCATTTCTCTTGCATGTGGGTATTTATTATACATTTCAATTATATCATTGAAACTATATTTACCTTTTTCAGGATGAATTGATGTGTACCATGAATCACACCATCCACCTTCTCCAAACCAACATCTGTGAGTACAGCCTGTAGTTCTAATAACAATAGTAGGCATCCCGGCTCTACTACCTTCACTTTGTACGGCTGGGTATAGTTCTACAAGTGGTAGTACTTTGTTATAATCAGTTATTCTTCCTGGTTTCATAGATATAAATAAAATTAATATTATAGGTTGGAGTTGAGATCCAGTAATTATTCTTCATAGATAGATGAATTAGTATCGTTTTCAAAACATTCCACTTTAATACACTTACAACGACCAGCATCTGTTTTAGAAAGAACATTATTAAAGTGTTCATATACTAAACGAGCACAACTTTCAGCTCCCATCTTATCTAAAAAATGTACTTTAGCTAATCCCATTTGACCTAATTGTTCAAAGATATCAGCATATGGATCATCTTTTTGAATTAGAGTTGTATGGTCCCACATGTGATTCATCCAATCTTTTAAACCATTACCTTGTGGAGGTGTTTTAAAACCACCATAATCAACAATCCAGTTCATATCATCTAACTGTTTGTCAATATCTGGTTCATTAGAGGCAAACCATACTTTAAATTTTAAAGCATAACCATGAAGTAGCTGGCAATGTGAGTGTTGTGCTTTCCATTGTCTAATTGCTACAGAATAATTTTCGAATAATTTTGTTGAAATGTATCTAGCCATATTATTTTATTTTACGATATCTTCATATGCTTGCCAAACTACTTTATCAAAGATTTGGCCATCTTCATCTGTTTCAAATTCACCTGTAGGTATTGCGAGTAAAACTTTATAGTTTTCATCTCGTCCAATAGCTATAAAGCCAAAGCCTTCACAGATCATAGGTACATAATGGTTTGGGTCAAGTTGATTTGATACTTCTTCAATACAAAAATCCCAACCGCCTTCAGGGTCATTAATTTCAGCCCATTGTTTACTAAACTCAGCCATAATTTAAAAAATCTACAATTTGGTTAAATGATTTTACACCTGTGAATCTGCGAACTTCTTGTCCGTTATCTACAAATACTACAGTAGGGATATTTCTAATTTGAGCAGCTTCAATAACAGCTGGGTCAGCATAATCAATATTAATTTTACGGACAGGTATTTGTTTACCAATTTGATCCATAATTGGACCTAATGTTTCACATGGTTTACACCATGGGGCACTATAGTAATATAATTCTTTTTGACTCATACTAATTCCTCCATTATACCTAAAATTTCACTACTAACTAGAAATATAATAGCTGTAATTGGGTCTACTAGTAAAGCTAAATAACCTGTAATTCGCAAAGCGGATTTGGTAAAGCTTATACGTTGATGTTTTTTAGGATTCGGATGTTCCATTTTGTTCTTGGTTTAATTTATTCAGATGTTCTTGAAGTGCGTTAACATAAAGTTTTTCATACGCACGTTGAGCAGTTGCAATATTTGTATTACGTTTTGCTACTCGTTTGTTGTGGGCTTTTTTCCCACCTCGTTTTTTAGATGTTGGCATGATTGTCTAATATTTGTTTAACATGATTTGTTACCATTTTCCAAGTTGTAGGACCTTCTTCCGCATCAGCATATTCTACTGGATCTGGTTTTCCTAGTTTCATAAATGCTTCAATACGTTCTACAGATGATGCTGATTTGTAATCTGAGTACCATTTAGATCGAATTTCACCATTTACATCTGTCCAAGTCCAAAGAATTGGTTTGTATGATGTATTAGTACGATAATATACTTCATTAAAGTCTAAGCCAAGCTTACCTAAACAATCATTACCATCTTTTAGAATACCAAACTTATCAGTATCAAGATATGGTGTATAATGATATACCTTTTCAGCTCCCCAATTGCCTGATTTAAATGCTTCAAAATCAGCATCTCTAAATTCTTGACGACAATCAGGATAGATAGCATGGTCACCTGCGTGAATACCCATTGCAATAGCACAATCTGTATTCTTTTGTTCAGCAATTGATAATGCTACTGCTTGAATAATTGAACTAAAGATCTTATTACGATTAGGAACTACTGTTGCTTTCATATTCTCTTCAGCGTAGTGTCCTTCAGGTACTTCTTCACCTCCAGTTACTAATGCTGAATTAAGTAGTTGTTGCAATCCATCAAGTTTAATTACTTGGTGTTTTACTAATGGGTAAATTTCTTCAAATCCATTAGGAGCATGATCATGATGGAATAAACGAGTTGGATTGTTGTTAATATACTTAACTAAATCCTTAGCACGTTCTAATTCAACATTATGTTTTTGTCCATAATCAAATGATAACGCTGTTACTTCATAGCCATTGGCAAGTAGATGAAGCAGCAATGTGGAGCTATCCATTCCTCCACTTAGGGATAATACTGCTTGTTTTTTCATTAATTATATTTTTTATATAAGGTTTCTAATACTTGAGCATCTTCATTACTCATTTGATAGTAATTTTTAGATAAAGCATCACACATATTAATATGTTCTTGCTCTAGCAACGATGCTTGAGATGCTTTATGTTTAAAAACTTGAGTCTGGTTTAAATGACCATCTTCAATAAGAGCATCAATAAGATCTTTAATATCTCCAGAATCACATTCTGAGAGAAATTCATCTACTGAAATGTCTACTTCGGTGTCTGAGTAAAAATAAGGCATAACTTTTATTGTTTTTATTTATTAAAGTAATTATTAAGCCAATCTGATGGATACAACATTATTGTTCCTTCATATTTGGAGTTAGATACTTGTCGAGTTTGAAGTTTTATTCCATCTTGAACCGCAGCCTCAGCTACTTGTTTTCCTAGTTGACTACCTGCGGCTCTACCTAGGTGATCATAAAGTGATTTATATTCCATTGATTGTTCTAAAATATTTAGTGTTTAAAATAACTTTTCCAATTTGTGGTTTATCAAACTTACTATCTATAACCTCATCAATTTTAGTTTTAGGCTTTTGATCTAAACCATATGGTTCATAGAGTGTACCTTCAATTGCTGCCATAATAGGATTTGATGTATCAATTGTAGTAATAAAAGGCATATTTCGATAATGAGCAAACTCTTGTGGAATAGCACATCCTAACAAATGAACATTATCTGTATCTTTAATAATACCTTCTTTATACAATTTACTAATAACTGCTACTCGTCCTACTGCTGTTGCTACAGCTGATGTTGGATGTGGGAAATGTTCTTTATAATAAGCAGCACCATATGAGAATGCTATTTTCTTATAACCTAAAGATTTATATTTAAGATAACATGTAACTGCTTCATCAATGCTTTTAGCTTGTACAACTGCTACTTTAAGAATATTAGATGGAAGTTCAATTTTAGTCCACTCAGCAGCATTACTAACAGATGCTTCCATGTCTTCCCACACATCAGGAACAATAAATTCATCTGGTTGTAGTTCATTAATCCAATGCATTAAACGATCAGTATCATAAGCATGACCTAACTCATGTAATGAATTATCCATAATGATATAGCGATTATTTTCTTTAGCCCACCTAAAGTATTTTTCATACTCTTCATATTTGTCTAGCAAATGAGGTAGACAATAATCATAATCATTAAAACTTTTTGACATTTCTAATAATGCTAACGGAACTTCGTGAGATACTTTCATAACGATTTAATATAAATATAAAACTTAATTTAGCCAAATGTGTTTTTTAAAAAGGAAGTGTGTCTTCTTTTAATCTACCCAACCAATTAGGATATTGTCTAATTACTTCATCTGTAGTGCCAAATGCATGTTTTTCAATAAAATCATCAACATCAGCTTTAGTACCACCAAATGTTTTGCGGAGACTATCTTTTAGGTTCTGCATACGCTCAAACTCATCACGCTGAAAATCTTGTCTGAGGTTTTTTAGACGTTTGTTGTAATTGGTTATAATATCACGCTCTAATTCTTGTTTCACAGAATGTGTTTTGTCACTGTTACGAAGTGTAGCTATTTCTTCAGCCATCCACCAGTATTCATAATTAATATACTTGGCATATGGTGAGTATTCAAAGTCTCCATTTTTACACTTATTCCATATATGTTCTTTACTAGGTAAAAACTTATGAGTAGCATATCGTCTATGCCAATAAAAAACATTGAATTTTTTCATTTTTGGTGGTTTGGCAGGAGCCTTGATACCAAATGTAGGATTAAATTCTTGTAAAACTTCTTTAGCTGTAACCATATTGTTTAAATTAATTCTTCTGCAAATACTTCTTCAACTAGTTCTTCATACAAGTCATCTAGACCTTCTATTTCTCGGAACCGTTCAATATTAAAATTAGGTTCAACCGGTACACCATTGAGTTTAGCAGTAATTGGATTACGAATTTCTTCTAGTAGTACTCCAACTAAATGTCCTAACTCAATGATTTCCCTAATCATGTAGTGATTACCTTTTTTAGGACGGTTAAGTATTTTTTCTAATTGTTCAGCATTGAATCTATCATCAACGCATTCTACTAATGTACCTACTTTCATAACCTAAATATAACAAAAAAGGCTTGGAAATCCAAGCCTAATTTGAAAAATATTAATTCTTAATTATGATCTTTCACCATAGAATACATTAAGTAATGATGAGGTAGTTGTAGCGTTAACAGCCTTTACCACTACTCCAGATCCACTAACACGCAATGGAATCCATGTCCAGTCACCAGGGCGTAAGATTACTGCTGAGCTAGCTGAGGTGTTTGAACCAGTGATATCTAAAGTTATATTTACTAAGTTAGTTGTAGGAGCAGACGCATAGAAATATACTGTTTCTGAAGCATCAATACCTGTGGAAGGGCCATAAAGAATAGTAGAAGCAGAAGCTGAAATTACTCGATATTGATATTCGGCTGATCCACTAATAGCTTCAGTAGCTGTAAAACTGACAGAAGCAGGGTTAGGGAATAATGTAGTTGATGATAAAACTGCTTGTGCGGTTAATGTTGGCATGTTATTTAGGGTTTTATTATGTTAGTGTTTTTGTTATACATATTACTCCCTTAATAATAAGTTATAGTTGTATCATCATCCTTTTCTTTTTTTATTTTTTGAATTAAGGGAGCAGACGGATGTATGTATGGTTCAGGTTTAGAAGTTTCTACAACAGTAGGTGGAGTATAAATTTGATACTCTTTAGGTGGTGCCTCTGGTATTATTTTAGGTTTTAGTTGATTAAAAGCGATATTAGCTGCAATTACTAAGCATATAGCTAAGGGGTCAAATACAAAAATGATTACAAGTAAAAACCAGTTTATAATTTGATCCATAGGTTTACCTGTAAGATTACTTAAATACTTAAGGGGTCCTAACTCACCTGCTAATTCTGCTTTAGATTCAATTTCTAATATTTTCATATCTAAAGCTGTTATACTATCATTTGCTGCTATAATTTTATTATCTACAGCTTCTTTATTTGTCATAGCTGTGTTTAATTGTGTTTCAAATGTTTTTCTATTAGCATTGTTAGCACGAGTAACAATTTGACCTGTTTTAGCATCTACTGATTGAGTGGTACTACCTGTAGATAAAGCGTTTCGTAACTGGCTGATGTCAGCATCTAGTCTTTGTTTTTCAGCTGTATAGTCTGCTTTGGTTTGTTCAAAACGTTCTTTTTTAACTTTATATACTTGAGTTTCTTTATCTACAACACCTGCTTTATTAGCTGTGTCTTGATAAGCGCCACTTAAGAAACCATAAATACCAGCCGATGTAATACAAATTAAGGTTATTAGTGCTATAGTTAAATATAATCTTAGTAGGTTACCTAATTTATCCCAATATTGATAAAGCAAAGAAGCCATTACTAATTTAGCTGCTTCTAAACTAGAAGCCATAATAATTACTTCAGTGCTTGCTCCAGCAAATAATTTAGATAAACCAGTTATAGAATAGAAAGCAGCACTGCCGCTAACGGCAAGTGCTGACAATGCTATTAAGAATGGAAATATTTTTTGTTTCATTTTTATCCTTCACATGAAACGCAATCTGATAAGCGTTGTAAATTGTCTCCTCTTAAAACACTTTCAGTGCGTAAGTAATACAATGTTTTAATACCTTGTTTATGAGCTTCTTTATGTACTTGACTAATCCATTTTGGTGTGTCATTTGGATCAAAGGTCAAGTTCAATGAGATAGCTTGGTCAACATATTTTTGTCTAATACCATTTTGACGAACAATTTCTAACTGATTAATTTCTTTGAATGTTAAGAATACTTCTTTCTCTTCATCAGTTAAAATATAATCAGGAACATTTACTACTGAACCTTGGTCTTTTAAAATTTGATCCCAAACGCTGTCAATGTTGTATCCTTTTTTAGTAAGTAGTTCCTCAAGAATTTTATTTCGCTTAATAAACACACCCTTAGCTGTTTTTAAGTTATAAACATTAGCAGGAATAGGTTCAATTGAAGGTGATACACCTCCTGAAATATGAGCATTTGATACTGTAGGTGCGGGTGCTAAATGGTGAGTATGTCTTAAACCTGTACCTTTACACCATTCTGGTTCACCATATAATACTGCTTGGTCACGAGATGCTTTTAATACTTCTTGTTCAATAAATTCAAACATCATTCTTGTATAAGCACTAGCTTGAATACCTACAAACGGTAATCCTTTTTGTTGTAAGAAAGTATGCCAACCTAAAACACCAACCCCAATTGCTCTACCTTTAGTAGCTGAGCGAACTGTGTTTTCCATGAATTTAATGTTTTTAGCTCTATCAATAAATTCTTGGAGCACACCTTCTAAAAACCAGCAAGACAATTCAGGTAATGTCATTCCATTTTCAAACTTATAATCTTTCCATTCATCCCATCTTGCTAAGTTTAAAGATGATAAACAACAAATAAATGAATGTAATTCATCAGTGTAAAGAGCAATCTCAGTACAAATGTTAGTCATTGATACTTTCAAGTTGTTCTTTTTATATGCTTCAGGATTAGCATTATTAATGTTATCCTCAAACATGATATAGGGTTCACCTGTTTCAAGACGTGTTTTAAGAATTTCACCCCAAATTTTTAATGATTTAGGATCTTTATTTTCAAGTTTATTCATAAACTCATCATCAATAACAACACACTGATGAAGATTTAGACATTGTCTATTAACATCACCTTTTGGTCTACGAATTTGTAAAAATTCTTCAATATCTGGGTGATTAATGCTTAGGTTAACAGATGCTGCTCCTCTACGAACACTACCTTGATTAGTAGCTAAAATTGTAGAGTCATAAATTTTACACCATGGAACTACACCTTCTGATACTCCATTGTCTTTAATTGCTTTACCTCGTCCTCTAATACGAGATACACCAATGCCAACACCTCCACCTTGAGATGATAATCTCATTAGTTCTGAATTAGCATCAGCAATGCCTTCAATGCTATCACCTACATCAATACCAAAACATGAAATAGGCATTCCACGTTCAGTACCCATGTTTGATAATACTGGTGATGCTAAACATAGCCAGTTTTTAACCATCGCCTCATAAAACAATGGTTGTAAATCTTTACGTCTTAGACGGCGAGCAGCGAATTTACTTACTCTTTTATATGCATCAAATACATCTTCATCAGGTAATAAATAACCTTTTGAAATCATACTAATTGCAATTTCATCCATCCATTCTGGGTAATGTTTACCCTTAATCCAATTTGTTGTATCTACTTGTGTACTCATAATCTTGTTTTATAAATCATCCCAATCTGCTGTAGACTTAGCATATGCTGTTACTCTACCTGCAAAGAAATCTTGATGTGTTTTACCTGATGTTAAATGTCCAAACCATTCAATTTGTTTTAAAAGGTTAGGATCAATATCATTATAGATTGCTTTATAACCTAATTCAATCATTTTTTCATTAGCACGGGCTTTAATAAAGTTTTTTAATTGTTCTTTATTTAAACCTTCAATACTACCCATTTCAAACGCTTTATCAATAAAATCAAACTCTAATTTAACTGATAAATGGCAGGCTTCAATTACTTTTTCTCTTAATTCATCAGTATTTAGTTCTGGTTGTTCTTCAAGTAGTGTTCTAAACAACCAACAACCAGCTTTAGAATGCAATGATTCATCTCTAACACTCCATTCTACAATTTGGCCTGTACCTTTCATTAAGTTTCTTAATTGGAAACTCATTAATACAGCAAATGAAGAAAATAAATTTACACCTTCAGTGAATGCTGAGAATATAGCTAATGAAACTGCTCTATCTTCTATTGTTTCGCCTGGTGTTTCAATTAGGCGTTCAATTTTAGCTCTAGATACTTCATCTTCTAGAAATGCTTTAAAGTCATCTAAACCTAATTCTTCATTTAATCTAGCATAAGCTTCAGCATGGATGCTTTCAAAATCAGCAAATACACGAGCCATAGCTTGTATTTCGGGTTTTGGAAACCAAACTGATACTTTTGTTGACCAGTAATCATTAACGTGTACTTCTGTTTGAGCAAATGATTTTAATATGTTTCCAATTAAATTCTTCTCAGGTTCTGTTAATTTTAATTTCCAATCGTTCAAATCTGATGCGAGTGGAACTTCATCTGCTAACCAATGTGCTCTATGTTGATCTTTATAGAAATCAAATGCAGTTTGGTACTCAAATGGCTTATAAAAATTTCTTGCGTCAGTAATCATATACTCCTAATATAATAAATTATTTGCTTAATTCAAAGAATTTTTGCTGAAGGATGTCTCTGTCTAAAGATGTAACATCACTAAAACTATTGACTGGTTTTGAAGGAGTATATTGGTCTGGGTCGTCATCGTAGTTGTCAAAGATTTCCATATGACCTGTAGAAGTATCAATTTTAGCACCGAATGTTAAACCATCCATGCCATATCTATTTTTCATTATATGAAAACGACCTGTTCCTTTCACTTTGTCTTCTTTTTTACGTGAGAGAGAAATAGCCACATCCGTAATCATGATTTTGTCATAGCTACCTGCGGCTTTATCACCCTCGATGATATCATCTTTGGCTCCAGCACGGTTTACTTGTGATACGCTCCAAATTGGAATCTTTAACTCACGAGCTAAACCTTTTGTGCTTACATAAATATCATCTATCTCATCTTTCCTTTCACGATTGTTCTTCTTTGAACGAAGAAGATCCACATAGTCAATAATAATCAAATCTGGTTTGAATCCTTGATCAACACATTTTTGGATATGCGCTTCTAATGTTGAAATTGATGCTTTACCTGGTGAGTATTCTTTAACTACTAATTTACCTGGCAATTGGGTAATGACTGATTCAACTTTATCTTTATGTTTTAAGATTTCATTTACAGGTACACCAGTAAAGAAAGCATCATATCGTCTACCAACATAATCTTCTCCTAATTCAAGTGTATAATGCACAACATTATATCCTAACTCAACAGCAATACCACCTAAAGCAATTAATGTCCATGATTTACCACCACCTGGATTACCAAATATTAATCCAAAGTCACCACTGCCTAATCCACCCTGCATTAAATTATTAAACATATCCCAAGGTGTAGGTATAGTAAGACGATGTTCTTCTCTATATCGAGTTTCAATATCTTTATCATATTCTAAACCAATATTTTTATCACCACCAGCTTTTAAAGCATTATCAACTAATCCTCTAATTGAGTCATAGTCACCTGCTTTTAATAAATCTACTGATGTTAATAATGCTTTTTTAAGTTGTTGGTTTTTACAGAAGTTAGAAAATTCTTCTTCTACATAAGCTAGATCTTCATCTGATGCTTTGTAAGCTTCTTTAAGCTGTTCTTTAACTGATACTTGTAATACTTCGTTTTCTAGTTTTTTAACTTCTACTTTAAGTATCTCCATGCTAGGCATAGTATGATACTTTTCATAGTATTTTAAAATTTCACCTATAATCCACTTATGAGCGCTATTATCAAAATATTCTTCACTTAGAATATCATGAATATTAGTTAAAAACTCTTTATGCGTTAATAAAGAAGATAATACTTTAGTCTGGAAGTGTGTTCCATACTGTGCTAATGTACTTAATGTCATAACTTTTTATTTAAAACTAATTTTTTATTAAAATAAAACCATCTCTGTAAGTATCAAAATCAAAATCAGGAATTGATTGAAGTTGTTTTGATATAAAGGCTTTATATAAATTTGATTTTTGAGAGATGTCTTTACTGTCTAGTTCTTTTGGTGACGCCATAATAAACAATCCATCAATCTTATCCATGTAACTTATAAAATCTTTTACAATATCTACTACAGTTGATAAAATAGTGAGTAGTGTTTTTAAATCTGATTTAGCAAATTGAGTCTCAGTTCCAGACACATCAAAACCAACATTATACATTCCATCCAATTGTCTATACTTAGGTGGAAAATAAAGTTGTTTTTCAATACTACTTTTAAGTGGTTCAAATTCAACATTCACTACTTGGGTAAATTCTCCTATGTCAACTAAAAATTTGTATTTTGTAGGAGATACTTTAGTCCATTTTAAAGGTGGAATATTTGCTTCTCCAATTTCTTTTACAAGAATTTCCTGAATTATAGGTATAAGTAGTGTTTTATAAGATGCCATGTTAATAAATATTATTTAAAACTACTTAATGTTGTGAATGTGCTTCTAATCCAAAAATCTACATTTTTTAATGTATGTCCCAATCCATCTTCATTATACATCTTTAAAAACTCAGCTACTTTTATTTTTTCTGAAGGTAATAAAGTGATGCTTTCTATATGTTTTTTCTCTGTCTCGTCTACTAACGGGTTACCTAAATCCATTAACTTATAATGTTTCTGTAACGTCTCGTAGTCATATATAACCCTTGAGTATATAATGTGTTCTTTATACTTCCCTTCACAAATATTATACAAGTCATCTAAAGACATCTCTTTTTCTTGTAACTCTGGAAAGAATTTGAATAATTTTTTAGGGCCTAATCCTTTTAATCCAGGTACTTTATCTGAGTTGTCACCCATCAATGTCTTATACAATATAAAGTTTTTAGCAGGTAGGCCAAATTTTTCTTTCACTAATTCAGGTGTGTAGTATTCTTTAGCAATTGGACTATAAACTGTAATGTTTTTATCTACTAATTGTAAGAAGTCTTTATCTGCTGATATTATAGTACATTTAGAGTTGTGTTTAGTGGCTAAATAACGGGATAAATGAGCTATAATGTCATCTGCCTCGACTTTGTCGAGTGAGATAAGTTTGACAGGTAAACACTTTAAATAGTGAATGAGTCTAGATATCTGATTTATTTTAGATTCATTTTCCTCATCCATGTCTTCAAATGTTGAACTCCTATTAACTCGGGTTAAGTTTCTACCTGATTTATATTCGGGGAGAAGGTTCTTCCTGTTAATGGTTGAACCAACTCCGTCAAATATAATGTAAACTGATGTGGGGGTATTTTGGTTGATAAGAAAACTCAATGAGCGTAAAAATCCTCCTAGGCCTCCAATATGGACACCATCTTGATTGACATAATTGATGACTGCAAAATTACGTAAGAATAAATTCAAACCATCAATGATAAGAACTCTATCATGCTTGTTAAATGTTGCTTTTCCAGGTTCACTACCAGGCTGAATATTGTCTAGTAATTTAAACAGATCTTTTTTGTTCATATTATTCTTCGTCAATCAATGTTATATTTTCTTTACTTTCTTCCCATTCTGATTTGTCTTCAGTAAGACCAATACCATCTAGACTTCCTAAGATATGTACCCATTCATGAGCATGTTGTTTTTTATACTCATTAATATCTTTGTTATCGTCTTTAATAAAACCATGAACTGTAGCTACAACTGTATTTTTAGTTTGTAGACCTGTAACGTGGTTTTTATCTACTGATACTTTGGTACGAACTGCAAATTCTACTTCTTTACCATCTTTAGTTGCTTTCAATTTACTAGTACCACTATTAGTAATATTACCAAATGTAATTACAATTGAAGCATCTAAAAACATTGTTTCACCATTTTTCATTTTCATTTTAGGTTGAGCAAATATATTTTCAGCTGGTGCGATCCAGATCTTATTAATTGCTACCATTGAATTAGTGAATGGTGAATTTTCTTTACGTGATAATGGAAAACGTTGATTAATAAAATTTCCAAACTGTTGTGACATTGCTCCTGCATTCCACATTGGATTGTTTTTATTTGCTTCAACACTCATTTTACAAGGTATAGAACCTATTGAATCCCAAAAGAAACATAAATCATAAGGTAAATTACCTTTCTTTTGTTCATCTAACAAGTCGGCTATAAATTCTGCTACATCTTCAATAGTACCTAATGTACTTCTATCATTATATAGGAAGAAACCTTTATAATCTACAATTTCACCTGTTGTTGTATCAACAACATCTTCAACTTGAAAACCCATTTGTTTAGCATGTTCCCAAGACCATTTCATCTCTGTAATAATGAACACAGGCAAAATGCCCATTTTCTGGGCATTAATTGCCAATTCAAGTAAAGCTGTTGTTTTACCTGTATTACTGTGTCCTCTTAAAAGATTAATATGACCTATGGCTGCGCCTGGAAGTGAAGTTGAATCTTGTAATGCTTCTGAAAATGGGATCCATCTCTGCTCTTTAAACTTAACTGTACTGTTAAGTAATTTTTTCTCTTTGAATTTATCAAGATTAAAACTTGATTTAATTTCTTCAGAGACTGCTGTCATTAAAGATTCTTTCTTTTTAGCCATAATCTGTATTAATTAATTTTTATTCCTCGTCTTCAAACAAAGCATCAAACTTAGCTGCTTTGGATGTTTTAGACGCATTGATTTTCAAGTCGTAGTTAGCTTTAGCTTCCTTAAGTTTAGCATTAGGAGCAGGTGCTTCATCTTCGTCTTCATCATCTTCCCAAGGCAAATCTTTAGGAGCAGCTTTAGCAGCTTTAACAGGTGCTACTACTTCTTCTTCATCATTAGATTCAGCTTCAGGATTCAAAAACTTTTCTAATACACTCTTAAGATCTTCAAATGACATTTTCTTTTGAAGTTCTAAAACGTTAGGCTGTTCAGATAGCCAAGACTTGATTTCATTTTTATCTGTACCAAGTGGAGATGTTTTTGGTTTAACACGAATTGAACACTTGATACCTTGACGACCACCAATATCACCTGTCACTGCTTCAA
>OGWA01000006.1_pt1 | contig 31008 bp, 47 predicted proteins | sample 1575901 | NCBI WGS metagenome assembly OGWA01 (sample SAMN07581541, study PRJEB24739) | freshwater metagenome
GGCAGGAAGCGGTGCTTCTGTATCGTAATACATCCACAACAGCTTCAAATACGCCATTGCGTCAACGTCAGATAGCGATGCTGTGTCACGGCGAAAATCACCGATATGATGATGATAAGAAAACATATTCCCCTCACGTTCTTGGGTAGTCGTTACTGAAGGAAACAGGACAGGGCGGTAACGAATCGCCTTTTCGGGAGCTACCCTAGTCCGTTCCTAAACATCATATCGTAACGCCTCGAAGCTGGCAAATTCTGCACACGTTACTTTTTGCAAACTGGCTTCCAGATCTAGATCGCTTACAACCAGGACAGAACTTCAACTTAAAGTTATAGCTCGTCTCGGAAGCTTGGCTTGACGGAGGAATAGAGAGTTTTGATCGTTCGTCGTTCAATTGGTTGTCCTCTAGGTGATTCAGTTGGGTAAATAAGCTTCAACGGTTTGAACCAGCTTTGCTCTTGGCTTTCTTTTTGAAGCCGCTTTAGCGTTTGTTCGTATTTCATTCATGCCTCCATAGAATCGCAGCAACCAGGACAATCCCAATAGCCGCATATAGTTCGAATATATCTACAAATTCCCAAACGTCCATTGTCACCACCTAAAATTGCCGCGTCAATTGGCGCAGACAAACAATAGACAACAAGCATAAGTGTTGCAAATAGAAAATTTCTATAGAAATTGCTTTTGCTATAGAAATATTTTCGTTTGCAAAGTTTTGCGGCTGAACTATGATTCTTCCATCGCATCAGCGATTACTAGGAGCAAATATGAAAACCAAATATGACGTTGAAAACGAACTTTTTACTAGCTTGCTCAATGGCGACGTTTATGACTTCACTTGGCGTATGCCTTCAAGCCTTTACGAAGAAGAGCTTGCAGAACTTCTTTATACCTGGAGCGTATTCAAAGGAAGCGCAAACTTTGAAGGCGCAATAAACCGTCACATTCAAAACATGTGCAATCGTATTGCAGAACATGTGGCAAGAATGGAAGGAATTGATGGAGACTATGTTGATGAAGACGGCAACTGGCTTGACGAATGCGACAGGTATTACGAAAACAAAAAAGACAACGAAGCTGAAAAAAAATGATGCTTAAAACAGACGATTGGCTTGCAAAATTTATAGACAAACATTGTCTTGCCGTAATTGTTTGCATCCTTTTTTTGTCAATGATTATGGATAACATATGAAATCAATTTTGGACAAAGATTTTAAATATGTGTCATCTTCCAAAACAAATATTCAAAAAACTTTTGATCGTATTCGAAAAGAGCAAAAAGAGGCTTCAAAAATTCAAGCTGTACAGGAAAGCAAATCACTCAATATTGTCATCAATAAAAAATTCGGATAAATAATGGAAAACTATCGCCAAAAGCAGGAGCAAGAAGAGCGTCAGCAATGGATTGTTTACGATAAGCTTCAGGCAGCTCGTATCGCTCTACAAAGCCAGGATCTTAAAAAGTCAGGCCACAACAAGTTCGCAGGATACAAGTACTTTGAACTGGCAGACTTCCTGCCAACAGTAAACAAGATTTTTTCTGATCTGAAACTGTGCCATACGCTTGAGTTTTATCCTGAAGTTGCAATTCTTCGCGTCATTGATACTGAAAACGGTGGAGACGCTAAGTTCTCATGCCCTATGGCTGGAGCAGAACTTAAAGGATGCCACCCAGTGCAGAATCTTGGAGCATCGATTACTTATATCACGCGATACCTTCTTGTCATGGCATTGGCTATCGTTGAGCATGATGCGGTTGACGCATCAGAACCTATCGTAGAAAAGAAGTCTGCAAAGCCTGTCAGCAAGGACGTATTTGATAGCCTGGCTGAAGATGAAAAAGAAATGATTCTGTCGTTTGCAATGCAGGTAACTAGTCTGACAAACGATGGAGACATTGAAGGCGCGTTAGAGTACATCAACAGCCTTGACCTAAATGCAGACTGGAAAACTGCACTATGGAGCCAGCTTGATTCTAAGCAACGCTCTGCTATTAAAAAACTAACTGTTAAATGAGGAAATATGCAATACGACAATACTAATCGCGGTATGTTGATGAAAAACCCGAATAAGACCGCAGATAATCACCCAGACCTATCAGGTTCAATTAATGTTGATGGACAAGAGTTTTGGCTGTCAGCATGGACTAAAGAAAGCAAGGCAGGAAATAAGTTTCTTAGTCTATCCATTAAGCCAAAAGAAGCTAAAGCAAAGCCAGTAAAAAAACAAAGCAACGATTTTATTAATGACGATCTAGACGCTCCATTCTGATTAGGAGATTAATATGCTTAAATTGTTGATTGGATCAATGTTGGCCGGAGTCGCTACGCTGGCATGGGCGCAACAATGCTCCACGCATACATATATGTATAACGGCAAAATGGTTGTTTGCACTACCTGTTGTTATTACGGCGGTAATTGCAACACAACCTGTTTTTGATCAGCGCCGCCTAGCCGATAGTGGCGGTAATAACATCGGCATTAGCTGGCAAATCTCCCATGCTGAAGCTAATGACACCCTGGAAAGACAGGGAAAATACAAATGATCTAGCCAAGAGCGACAGGTACATTTTGTAACCGGCTATGTGTGGACTGCAACTAGATCATTTTTATTTGTAGTAAACAAAGCTCTTTAAGAATTGCTGGCGATGCGCCTGACTTGTAATCAGGAGACAGTCGGTTCGATTCCGGCAAAGAGCGCCACAAACAGGAGTAACAATGAAGCTTCTTGATTTTATTATTGGTAATTATGATCTAAAAAACGATAGGCATCTGGCAGATAAACTTGATATATCTATGCCAGTTATCAGCCGTATTCGCAACGGACATACAAAAGTCAGCGCAGAAATGATGATCCGTATTCACGAAGTTTTCGGAATTCCTATCGCTGAGATTAAATCGCTATGCAATATGCCATCGCAATCTGCTCAATAGCATTTTCAATGCTCGTTATCTATCAGCAAGACAGCTTAGTAGAAAACGCTTATAGATCAGGTTTTGATGCTGGCGTTCAGTCTATTGTTCCTGAAGATAAAGACAAAATGTGCCTTAAGTGGATGTTTGAATCAAATATGAAAACAGTTAAGAAAAGGATATGTGGGAAATGACTAGCTACGAAATTACAGAAATGCATGTTGTGCGATGGGGTGAGGCAAAAGGCATCATTCAAGACTCAGATTCAAAAACACAATTGCTAAAAGCCTTGTCTGAAATGGGAGAACTAGCAGATGCGATTATCAAACGAGACAGAGCAGGAATTATTGATGGAATTGGCGACGTTCTTGTATGCCTTACTATGGTTGCTGCTATTGAAGACTTGGATGTAAAAAAATGTTTTGCTGAAGCTTATGAACAAATCAAAAACAGAACAGGGAAAACAAACGAAAACGGAGTATTTATCAAGACGGCTTGATAGATATTCGTTTACCTCAGCCGCATCAAAGGCCAGGATTGATAAATTGCTTGCAATGCTGTCTGAAAAAGAAATGTGCGCTATGGATATTAGAGAAAAAGCGTGCATTGCATACAGCCATTCAGTAAATTACTTGAGTTATTTGCTTGGAAAAAAGCTTATCTACATTAGTTCGTGGAAGCTCGAAAAGCACGGCAAACGAACTATGCACTGGCCTTATTACAAGGCTGGAAGCAAAAAATCTAAGCCAAAACCAGAAAATTTGTCTAATGCAGAAAAAAGCAAAAGATATAGGGAAAAATTAAAAAAAGATGTGCATAAAGTTTCTATACAAAATGCAAAGCGTAGAAACAAGAGAATAAAAGTTAAACCTGATTGGACAGCAGCATGGATTATGCAGAGTTCTTCGAGTGGGCAATGAAAGCAGATATACGCCCAACAATGGATTCCTATATGGCATATCAAGCCGGCAAAGAACTATCTGAGACAAAGCTAAACGCTATGCGAATGGAAATTAAACGTCTTCACGAAATTATCCAAGAGCGCAATCACGAAATGGGATTAGGATAATGGGACGACCGCGCAAAATCAAAACAGATGACCCTATTGAATTTGTACAAGATAATAAACGGTCAGATGAGTGGAAGTTTTACTTTGCGGCCGCAATGTCTGGGCTAATTGCGAGGGGAGGGCTTTCTGAAGATTTGCTCATTAAAACTTGCAAACAATATGCAGACGCAGCAGAAAGGGAAATAAATGGATAATATCAATAACCCATCTCATTACACTACTGGCGGCATTGAAACAATTGATTTTATTGAAGCGAAAAAACTTAACTACAATCTAGGGAATGCAGTTAAGTATATTTCGCGATGCAAATACAAAGGCAATCAATTGGAAGACCTTCATAAAGCAGCTTGGTACATTAATCGAGAAATTGAAACCTTGATTAATGAGGCGTTTTATAAGTCTCAAACACTTAATACCTGACCCCTAAAATAAACTAATCCGTCATCTTCGCTAATAACTTCGCAAAGCTCTGGCGGCATTAGTTTGCCTTTGTAGAACGTCAGCACAGCAAAGCCAGACCTATGGTTCCTGGTTGAGTCCTCCGTATAAGCAAACTGATCGCCCCATACGTCAGCCAGAGAGCCAGTATCAACACCATATCGAGTTCCAGTCATATCAGTCCAAGGCATTACCTTCAGGCTGTGTAGATGGCCGTTAACTGTAGAAACCCCTGACTTTAGTGTAGCGTTGTAAGAAGCATGGATGCCGTTGTATAGACGATGCTTTATTTGCGTATGGCCGTTTACCATAACGCTAGTAGAAAACTTCCAGCGCGGGAAATGATCGGTTAAGCAAAACCCTGTAACACCTTCGTACTCTGGAGCGGCAGTCGCTATACGAGCATTAAATCGCATATCATGGTTGCCCCACGTCCAATGCAATCTAGCATTTCCAGATACCGCCTCAATCTCTGCTAACCGATCTGTGACTGCCTCGAGTTCCTGCTTTACGTTAGGGCGAGTCTCAAAGCCTGAAACAGGGTGGCGGCTGATCTTGGCGCCGTCAAAGGCATCGCCATTCATAATGACCATCTGCGGCTTTAGCTCTTTGATGATCTTTACAAATGCGCGATGCGCTGTGCTAACAATGTTAGGCCAATAATGGGCATCTGAACCTACTACGATAGAGCCATTATCCACCTCAACGCTGACCCTTACTCCATTATTAGGTATCGTCACGTTAAATGTAGGGCTTCTTTTGTCTGGCGAAGACAAAATTATTCCTCGCTTTTTTTCAATGTTTCTGCGCCTTAGTTGGATATTTCTATTTGAAATTCCAAGATGTTTTGACATTAAAGACGCAGACTGTAGTTCATTCCACAATCTAATAAATTCATCTTCAGAACATATTGGTTTTGACATTTTAAGAGGATAGTTTGCGTTGAAATTGTCCGCACCATTCGTGTGGCGGGACGATAGGAAAGCAATAACCTATTTGGTCATCTTCAGCAAATGCTTGAGGAGGATTTTTACGGCATTCTCCAACTTCTTCATTTTTTTCTATTTGAAAGAATGCGCAATGCTCACACTTTGGAAGTAAGTCTGGATCTATCTTCTTCTTTACCATTTGGCGCAGTGTGATTGTTTAATAATTTTATTCTCACCCTCTAATTCTTTAATATACATTTGCTGAAGGGCTATTTTTTCAGTCATATCATTAAACACTCTAATAATATATTGTGCTTCATCAGCCTCTAGGAAAACACTACCATCTTCATTTTGAACTGCTGCAATTGCTACAGTGCTGACAAAAATTAGGGCAAGTGCTAGGGGCTTCATATGTCACCTATTTGGTTAATGAATCATATTGTGAATAACATTGTTTTAATGCAATCATCAATTGGTCGGCTTCTCCAGCAAGCCTTGCAAGAAATTCTGCATCTTCTCTGTATAGCTTGTTTCCGGTACAGGAACTTTCTCTAGCGTCGGGATCGTCGGGCATTTGACGGCTTGGTCTGTTGCGCAAGCTGTCAACAAGAGAGGAGTTAAGAGCATTAATTTTGCGAATTTCACGGTCTTTTTCCTCTCTAATCTTGTTTGCAGATTGTTGAAGCTTTTGTTCTTTCTCTCTGGCTTGTAGCATCGCATCAGCGTGCGCCTTTGATTGTGTCTCTTTGTATTGCGCAAATTCAACAGCAATAACTGATTTGCCGTCAGATCGGCCTTTAAAATATCCGCCAATAGTCAAAGCAATTGATGCGGCAATAACATAAGGAAGGATATTTATTGACCCAAACATTGTTTGTATTCCTGCTGACGGCGTTTAGTTAGTCCTGTCAATGGCTTGCCTTTAAACCGATCCCATCTCAATATCTGCTCACAAGCGCCAACATAATCACTAGAATTTAGCTTTTTTACAAGCGTAGATGAACAAAATGCGCCAGCCCCTATGTTATACGAAAGCGACACATAAGCATCAAATTCGTACTGATACATTGGAACTGGCGCACATCGCTTAACTGCTTGCTCAAACTTTGATGCGTCATCAAGCAATCGAACTAAGGCACGTTCTACGCTAATTTTGTCACCCAACTTTACGTTTTCTGTGGTTCCAAACCCAATTGTAGGAACATCGCCAGCAACGGGCGTATATGCGTCAGATCGATAGCCCTCATGCACCGCTATACCAACTAATGTTGCCGCAGATAACGTTAGCGATGCAATTTGTATGCGATTCATTCTGCCATGCGCTTTTTATGCTCACGCTCTTCGCGGCGGTCTTGTTTTGCTTTGTAGTACCAATTAATTAAAAGGCCAACAGCGCCAATCACGATACCAGCAAAAACGCCAAACTCACTAGAAAGAATCCACCCTACAACACTGGTCGAAGCCCCCGTGTAAGTAGCTTTACTGCCAAATGCTGCCATCGTTGTTTCATGCGCCGTCATAGTATGGTCTTTCATGATTAAGAGCCAATTGCAACCCAGTAAAATGAATCAGGCCCAGTGGGCGTGCTTAGGTCAACGCCAGTAGTAGTCGGCGCAGATTTGAGAACTGTTGCATTATCAATGCCACCAACATCGGCAGAAACCAAAGCAATAACCTGTACCGAATAGCAAGCAGTTGAAAACGCAGTTGGGAATGTCACTGTCGTTGTCGTGCTTCCTCCCGCTGCAACGCCCCATTGAATCATCAAGCCACCGGGGAACTTTTGATAGCCGTTAGTCCCGAGTGATTTAGCAAACGACGCAAGGTTAGTTAGAATAATATCGCCGGTTTGCGACGAATCGCTAGATTGACCTTTAAGCGAAGTTACGGGGAAAGTGACCGCATGAGTGTGGGTTGACCCGCTGGCAGAGTTTGTTGATGTTGCGCTAAGCGTGCTCGGCGTTCCCATAGAAATGGTGCCTGTAGACGTAATTGTTCCGCCAGAAAGACCAGATCCAGCAGTAATGCTAGTTACTCCGGCAGTCCCGCCCGTTGCTTGAGCAACCCAGGAAACGTTAGTGCCATTAGTGCCAAGAACTTTATTGGCGTTGCCGCTTTGAGATGGGAGCAAGGCATTAATGGCGCCAGTTGCAGTGCTTGCTCCAGTCCCGCCATTGGCAATCGGAAGCTCGCCAGAAACGTGCGTTGAGAGCGGAACCTTACCCCACGATGGCGCAGTGGTACCAGAAAGCAATACGCTACCAGTTGCACCAGCGCCTGCAAGCTTTGCAAGCGTATTGGTTCCGTTGGCATACAACATATCACCAGCCGCAACAGAGCTAAGGCCAGTGCCGCCGCTGGTAACAGAAAGAACCGTTGAAAGGTTTACTGCGCCAGTAACAGATAGTTCGCCGCCAACCGTAAAATCATCGCCAGCAGAACCCGTTTGAAAGTCTTTAAGCTGCGCCATCAGCTCACGAATGGCATTATTAATGCCCGACGGAGCGCAGCCTTCAGCAATGTTAATGCCATCAATTTCGGTATTGTTTGCCGGAATGCTGCTGTATTCGCTGATTTTTGTGTTAGCCATGTTTATTCCTCAAGACCAATAATTCCTGCACCAGCCAACAATTGAGCAAGGCCAGCCCATCGTTTTGCAGAAGTAGTAGACATTTTTTTCAATTCTTTAATACGGTTAATGCCATCAGGGGTTGTTACAATATCAGCAAGTTGAGAGGCATTGACTGAAGCATCTCGACGTATAGCCCAATCAGAAATAATTTTTGCTGGTTGGTCTAATTTTATGCCGCCAACAAAACGAGCAACACCTGTAACCGGGCCAGTTATAGGGGGGACTTTTAGCATTTCTTCAGTAACCAACTGATTAAATGCAGTATCAGAACCAAGTTTTTTGACCCTGCCAGCGGCCTCAAGAACTTCAGCCAAATCACGCAAAGCGTTAAACTGTTCTTTTGTAAGAGCAGCTTGCATTGCTTTCATTTGCTTTTGATCGCCAATAATCACATTTTGCCAAGTATTGCCAGTGTCAAACTTTTGACCTTGCTGTGTCTTGGATGGCTTTTTAGCTTTAATCCATTGATCTTCAAGGAATGAACGAGTAACCGCATTCCATGCTTCTTCACCGCCACCAGCAACAACCTGTTTCCTTGCGTATTTAATTGTCTCGGGGCTTGGATTTTCAAAGATACGATTAGCAAAATTTTTGATATTGTCAGGAGAAATCTGCATTAACGATACGCCAGTAATGCGCTCGTTAAATTCATTAATTGGCTGAGACAACTGCTCAAATCGTTTATTTGCGGAAATATAATCTGGATTATCTTTACCCATATGCTCAACAAGATTATTTTTAATTGCTGTAATCTTTGATTGAACAGTTTTGTCAAGAGAAGTGAATCCTTCATCTTTTAGCATCGCATCAATCTCAAACTTGGCATTTTGCAAGTTGGGAAGGCGATCTTCTGGACGCATAGTTTTTAGAGCATTCCCATCCATATCAATTTCTGGACGCTCTAACAATGATTTAATTTTCTTTAAGTAAGATGCTGCCCTGCCAGTTTCAGGCTGGACTTTAAGCATACTATCAATTTGGTTAATAACTGGCGCAGTATTAACAGGAACGGACGCATCAAATGCCGCCTGATAAAGCGGAGCCGTTGCCATCTCACGGTCACGAATCAAATTGTCGCGCTGTACCTCAAGCGCTTGCAAACCTCTGTTCCCTGCTACAGAAGCATCCTCAACTCTTGACAATGATGCAAGGTAATCATCAACTGCCGATTGCACTTTAGCTTCACGTTCTTTGTAAAACTTTTGCATCTTTACAGATGACTCAGGAACGTTTCCAAGAACCTTCTGTTGTTGCATCAAAGACGAAAGGTTTGTGATTTCCGCAGGCGTTAAAGGCACTCCAAATCGCCCAGATTTTTGACGCAAAGATGCAATCATTCCAGGATCTGCTGTAACAATGTCTTTTGCCAATCTGCGCTCTGTAAATGCTTTTTTGGCGACTGGGGCCATTTCAGCAACACCAGACAAAAGACCAGAAATAGCAACTTGAGCAGGATTAATTTCTTGTCCAGAAATTTGCTTGGAAATATATTGACGCAGCAAGTTTGTTCCTGCCGCCGCAGCTCCAACACCTCCAGCAGCAATAATTGGGTTTGTCATTGCTAGCGGAGCAAGCGCAACGCCAGCGCCAACGTCAGGGGCAATTTCAAGCACATCAGGAGCGTAATAAGCCGCCGTGGCGCCCGGGCCTACAATTTCCTTATACCACTTACCGTCATCGCCTTGATAAGCTATATCTCCATTAACTACTGTATAACGACTAGGAGAAATGCCACGTTGTTTTGCAAAGTAATTGATTGCAGATTGTTTCTCTGTCGGTATCCCACCCATAAAAGCAGTGCCTATAGACGCTGCTTTGCGAGGGTCTGCAATTGCTGAAGTTGGCTGGTCTAATCTTGTCGCCTCGCCTATATTTGCAGGGCCAGAAAATAGTGAGTCAGCATAATTAACTTGTTCTGATGCTGGCGGCCCCTGTACCTCTCCCGGAGAGAACAAACTTGCTGCGTAATCAACTTTAGCCATGTTTATTCCTAAAATGCAATGCCAAATTCAGCAGCCAATTGACGTTGAATTGTATTCAAATCTGCCGGTTTTTTAGGGTCAAGATTAAACTGTTTTGCAATCTCATCGCCTCGTTTATTAACAATTTGTGGCATATTATCAAGACTAATATTTTCCCATTTCAAACCGTTGCGAAGCGCATATTGTTTTCTAGCCAAAGCATAACGAACTTGTTTGTCTTGATTCATTAGTTTTGCTTCAAACTCAGCAGGTGAATCACCATCAAACAAACCTGTTCCTGCATTAGGTGAGCCAGCAGTAATACGTTCTGCTTCTTGAACACCCATTGCTGCGCCAGTCAAATCTTTAATCGTTTGATTAAGGTTGTTAACAGAGTTTTGACGATAAGTTGCATACGATTGCAATATAGCGCGATCGCTTGTAGGCAAAGCACCAAATTTATCTTTAAGCGTAGAAAATGCTTGTTTAGTCCTAAATTGAATGTTTTGATATTCAGGACGATACGAAGAACGGATTTGATTAAGCCGAGCAATTGCGTTACCAGTTGTAAGAATTTCTTCTTCAACCTTACTCTTTGTCCCTTTGCTTAGTTCTCCAGTATAAACATTCGTTGTTTGCGATGCTGCGCCAGCTTTTTTCCCCTCTAAATTTTTACGTTGAATCTCAGCATCAACCCAACCAACCTCTTCAGGGCTAAGTTCATTAAGTGGCTTTTTAAACTGTTTAAATGCAAGACGATTTGCCTCAATAGCAAAATCCTTTTGCTTTTGCTGGAATTCGTTAGCCGCATTGCTAATCTTAGCAATTTCACTATTCAAATCTTTTGGATTAATAGCCCCAGAATATGCAAGAGATTCAAGGTTGTCTACCATGGGCCGGAATTGCTCAGGGAGCATTCCTTTAAACGTCTGGAAATCAAAAGATTGAGCCGTATATGCGCCAAGTTGCTTATCAAGACCTTCAATAATTTTTAGATTTTTATCAATTTCAGCACTTCCACCACGCTTGCCAGTAAGACGCTTATTAACGCCAAGCAAATATTGTTTTTGATTAAGAAGATTAGATACTTCTGGAGGGATTCCGCTTGTTTCTACTGGAACAGCGCCAAGCAACCTTGGGTTTTCTTTAGTTCCAAGTTCAACATTTGGCGTTTCAGAAGGTGCAATTTGTTGTGTACCATCTTGAGGAATTTGCGTTTGCGCAGCAACTTGTGTTTGCGGAGCAACTTGTGGCGTATCTCCACCTTTATATGCTTCATCAATTTGTCGCCAAGCTTCTTCTTCTCCAGCCACCTTAGCTGCCTCAGCAGGACTAGCTCCATAAATTCCACGAAGATGCGGGTATCTAGCAAAAAACTCTTTTTGCGATGCAATTTGATTTTGTGCTTTTTCACGCTCAAGCATAGATTCAGCAATCTTCTGCTGCATCATATAATTCTGCGTTGCGCCTTGATATGCGCCTTGGCCAGCAGAAACGCCGCCAGCCAGTGCGCTAAGAATGTTTTGCGCTGCGCTTCTACGCGGGCCAGCAGAACTCATGCCTTGAGCTAACGCAAGACCAGCACCAAGCAGACCTTGAACTTTAGCGCGATTCTGTAGTTCTGCCGCCTCTTGCTCACCCAACAGGCCTGGCAAGTATTGCGGCATACCAGCGCCAAAAATATTCGGTATGTAATCTTCCCAAGCCATATGTCACCTAGATAAGCGAGATTTTGCGATTAGGCATAAACGGCTGCGTTGGCATTTGCGTAAATTGCATTTGATTCCCGCCGCCTTGAATTAGGCTCCCGGTCTGAGGCATTTTGGGCTGCAAAGCTTGCATACCAGTGCCCATTGCCATTTCGGTTAGCACTGGATTTTGCCCCATCCATTTGCTAGCCATTGCCATATCAGTACCAAGGCCGGCCATTGTTCCAGCAAGAGCGCCTTGTCCAGCAGTTGTTGCTGCTGGCATCAAACCGAGTCCAGTCATCGTTGGAGCGGCCAAACTTGCAGTACCAGCAGACAATCCAGCGCCAGCCGGAGCCAAGCCAAGACCGGTCATTGCCGGAGCAGCCAAACCAGACGTAGCGACTCCGCCGCCAAGCGATGTGCCGCCAGCAGTAAGAGACGCGACTCCCGGCATAGATGCGGCGCCAGCAGTGCTAGATGCTGCGGCAGTACCGGCTGCAGTACCTGTAGCGCCTAGACTACCAAGCAAAGCGCCACCGCCGTAACCACCAGCAGCGCCAAGCAAAGCGCCTTTAAGCGGGTCTTTCGGACTAAGAAGAGCGCCGGCAGTACCACCAACAACAGCCATCGTTACAGGATCAGCCATTATTTACCCCCTCCAGCCGCGCTAATCGTACCCATTGGATAGCCGCTAATCGCAGATTGATAGCGTTGCAGGTTTTCCCATGGCGCTGTTTGTTGATAGTTCCATCGTGCCATTTCGTCTTGAAGGGCCGCAGCATCATAACCTTCTCGCGCTTGACCGACCATCAAAAGCTTTTGCATATCGGCGTAATCTTGCTCGGCAAGAGTCGGGGCCAGTTGAGCCGCTTGCAGTTGACGATTAGCATCTGCCGCAGTCATTTGACCAGCACTAACCAATGCATTCAACTGAGTCGCCAAAGCCTGTTGCTGGCCAGCCGTAAGCGCACTAGCTCCAGACATACGATTCTGAATGCCTTGCTGTTCAAAGCCCATCATTCGAGCAATTGCAGCCTCTTGCGCTGCTCGTTCCTGCGCGTAGTTCTGTGCGTAAGCTTGCTGATTCTGCTCAGTCAATGCGCGGGCAAAAACATCCTGACCTTTTGCAACCTGTTGGCCCATTGCGCCAGAGCCATAACGACCAGCAGCAGATGCTTGAGATTGAAGCCCACGAAGACCTTCTTGATAAGACTCTGTAGCAAGGCGATTAGCGCGAGAAAGAGCGCCTTCAAGATATGGATTGCCCTGTAGATATTCGCCAGATGCAGTGCGGCGAAGCATGTCAAGCGACTCAGAGTCTTTGCCTATCTGACCTTCCATCATTTGACGATAAAAGTCTGCGCTAGGATCATTTGCAGTCGCGCCCAATTCCGCAGTTCGCGCTGCGTATGGGTTTGTAAAGCTCATTAGATTGCTAACAGAGCCTTGAGCCTCCCGTACAAGAGGTGAGCCAGCCATAGCTCGTTGCTCTGCCATATTTAGCGCATTCGTCGTTGCTTCAGACGGGCTAATATAGGTTTGGCCAGGAAAGAATTCTGCCGGGCCTTGATTAAATAGATTTTGCGCTTGCTGATAGCCTTGCAAAATATAAGGCTGCGCTTCTTTCCACGGCTTCGTGGTTGTAGTTCCGCCACCGCCACCCATAATTACACCTCGCAAATGTACTGTTTAGGACGGAACCCATATGCTGCCGCCCTGCGTTGCCATCCCTTACGATGGCTAGAAAACGTTAGATATTTGGCGCCTGCTTGACCAGCCAAAGATTTTATGTATTTTAAACCAGCATCAACTATTTGATAATCATTTTCTACCGTCCATGCCGCCCAAACATGAACTGTATTCTGCATCGGCTGCAACACAAAAAAACCAGCAAATCGCTGATTATTGATAATCACAAACAAATCAGACGCTTTGTTAAAACAATCAGTGTAAACGTCTTCAGGTATCCAATTTTCAGGACTGTGTGATTTAATCTTGTTTAGCCCTTCACGAATACTAGGCCACCAAAAGCGCAAATCATTCGGAGCAATGTATTTGAATTCAATCATCCGACGATTATATATCCATAAGTTTTGTCAGCAGTATCATTAGCCCAATGTGAAATTGTGGCTTGCCCTTGTTGCTGCGCTGAAACATAAAGATTGGATGTTGCAGACGGCGCTATATACTGCATTGTCGCAATTACTGACGGCGTTGCTGGCCTTGTTGGGCTACTTTGAGCAGAAAGAGCCTCAACAGTTACGCTTGTACTTGTTGTGCTCCAGTATATTTCAACATAATCACCAGCTTGCAATTCAAGAAATATATTTAGTGCTGCAATAAGGTAAGACGGATCGCCTGTGCTTTTTCTAGCTGGAATGTGAAATTTGCTGTTTGAATCAACAATATTCGTTCCGTTAACAGCAAACCAAATATCTACATCCTGTCCATCATTCGTCGTATTTTTATATTGCGCTGAGAATTGCACGTTATAAACACCGTAGTTTCTGACATTTAGCCGCGAACTGTTTGATGTGTATACGCCGTTACTTTGCTCTGTTATGTTGTACGAAAAAGCGTATCCAGTTGTTGTGTTTGCGGCAGATTGAGATGCAGAGCTAGCAAATGCGCCATAGGGCGCGTTGTCATCGTAAGCAGCGTTAGATACAGGAACGAAGTAAATAAGGCTCTCATAGCCTATCCGCTCGTCATACAGCGTAGTTGTTGCTGCATTGCCGGTAGCTAGCGTAATTGTCCCGGTATTGTTAGTTTTCCCGTCCATGATGCCCCTGACAACTTCCGCTACGTTACGCGGGTCGTTGCCAAACATCGGGAGAGTGCGGAACTTAGTCATCGAGTGCCCTGCGTAGCATATTCAATATCAACGCCAACAATTGTTTTCCATCCAGTGCCAGTTGGCTGAACCCTAATGCGATGATAATTGCCATTAGACCTCAAAGAAACGCGATTTTCTGCGTCTGCGGCAACTGGATTCCCATAATTAACAGTGTCGCCAAGCAAAACCCTAGACGCAACAGAAACACTTGCTGAGCCATTGTCAACAATTGGCTTTGCCAAAGTAATTAACGACCGTCCAATATCAATATCATTAGAAGATATCGATGCGTCTTGCAGACCGCCAGTAAACCCATAAATTTGATTCGTTTTTACCCCACCTAGGAACCACGTTCCACCAGCATATGCGCGGTCATCAAGGCTTGCCGTTAGGTTATCAATGGACGGCAAAGAAATTACGCAATTCGACGTTGTAATTGTCGCCGAAATCGTTTCAGTAAACGTGAATGTGTTTGCGTCAGTTACTGTGATCTGATAAAACCCGTCAGTGGCGCCGCCAGAAGTTGCGTTAAAGTAAACGTATGCGCCAGTTTGCAGTTTGTGCGCCGTCAACGTAACAGTTACAGTAGTGGTTGACTGTGTATACGTGCCACTTTGCGTATTTTGTCCGGGAGTAATCGAAATCTTGTCCAAACTCTCAAGCGTTGCGCTAGAAGTTAGCAAATAATTCAGCGACTCCAGCGATTCATTAGAGTATGACCACTTATTTACCTGAGCATTGTAAATAAGAAGCTTATTGCCAGAGTTTGTCGGCACAATCCAAATAATCAGCGAACGAATTGGATCAATCGTTGCGCTCATTTGAGTTGTAAGCAGGTCTGGCGCAGCATTCTCAAAGAACCATCGGTTAACCTTCTCGGCTCCAATCGGGGTTACTGTTTGGCCGTTACACATGTAAAACCCGTCATCAGCCAAGAAGTACGTCTTGTCAGCAAGTTGGGCAATCGACCCGTTAGAAATGCAGCCAATCGCTCTAGAAATAGCGTCAAACTGGAAAAAGAACGGCGAACCAGAGTACGTCATCCGATAAATCGCGCGTTCAAGGAAAATCAATCCATATTCGCCGCCAGACACGCCAGTAATGTCCCCGCCATCCGGCAGAACTTGAGAATCAGCCTGACTAGATGCCGATGCAGTCCAATTGGTTTCGTTATTAATGTCGCACCAATAAACCGTGGACTCAGCGCCAGCCACATTGCCAGCAACAACGAAATCCCGAACAACAGTTACGTATTTTGCCGTTGGCGCATCAGCGGACAAATCGCCAAACGTAGTCCCGCCGGCAAGGTTATATGCTTGAAGTTTGTTGATCCCGTTGGCCAGAATCATTTTGGGGCCGAATTGAGTAATGTCCCACGCAAGCGCAGAATATCCACCAACCTTACTAATATCGTCGTATTCGTTGTTGCCGGAATCGAATCTATAAAGCTTTGTAGCAGATGCAGCAAAAAGCGTATTTTGACTTGCAAACTTGCCAGAAAACGCATTAAGCAACGTCTCGCCAGCAACAATATCCGCATTAGGATACGGCTGTACTTTGTTAAGCGATGCGTAACCGTTAGCGACGGGGTAGCAATTCAAAGCATCTGTAACAGAGCCTGTAACTCCAGGTTGATCCGGAGTCCATTCACCAAAAACTAGCCTTGTTTTAGCCATATATCCGATTCCGCCTGAGTTCTAATCCACTCTTCGCCGACAATGTAGCCAATCGCTGTTACTGTTGCGCTTCCAGCAAATGATCCAGAAGCGTATTGATTTACTTTAGCATCACAACTCACGATTGCTTGTGATGTTATTGAAATTGACTGCTCTTGCTGAACAAACGCATCAACCGACAATGAGCCAGCAGAGGCAATTGAGGCCGCGCCAATTCTTGTATATCCAGCAATAGCAGAAACTGACGCAGAACTCGTTACAGAGGCAACGCCATTTTGAACAAATCCACCTATTGCTGTAACAGTTGCTTTACCAGTAATAGCAGCAGATGAGCTGGTTGCGCCTTCAATACAAGTAACTGTAGCCGTTCCAGTTATTGCAGCAGAAGCCAATACCGCTTTTTCGCCAGCAGAAGATAGCGGAGCGGTGGAAAGCGGTATAAATCCAAGCATCGCTACCCCTACTTAAAACATTCTAAAAAAATTTCCTGTTGCTGCTACTGCGACAGTATAAGTAATGATGATTGCACCTTGCGATCCAGAGCCACCATTACTGCTTGCAGAGTTAGCGCCAGCACCACCACCGCCACCACCACCATAACCACCTCCAACGCCAGCAGCACCAGCAGTTCCGCCGCCACTATTGTTCGCGCCACCACCACCGCCACCACCGCCAGAGCCAGCAGTCCCGCCAGCGGTAATTGTGTATTCTGTGCCAGCGCCACCAGTTCCGCCAATGCCGCCATTTGTGCCAGAAGAACTAGAACCGCCACCACCGCCACCACCGCCACCATTTGTGCCAGAAGTTGCTGTATTTGGGGCTGTACTTCCCGCGCCACCAGACGACCCTGAGTAAGTATTGCCGCCGGTTGCGCCTGTGCTTCCAACTGATGCAGCAGATGAAGATCCTGCCCCACCTACACCACCGCCACCAGAGCCACCGGCGCCGTTAGTTGCTGTTGCAGTCCCACCAGCGCCACCCGTTCCTAATGAGCTGCCCGCCGCGCCACCACCACCGCCAGGAGTTCGTGATGTAGCGTTTCCACCGCCTCCAGCCGCGCCACCAGAAGCTTTTGTCGCACCAAAACCAGATGCAGCAGCACCACCTGTAGCTCCTGTTGTGCTAACACCGTTGCTGCCAGATCCACCTTTTGACAGCACACCTGTTGTAGTGGATGTTGGGGCGGTATTAGTAGATACTCGTGTGCTTGTATTCCAGTTAATCCAAGTGTCGCCACCAGCAGTGCCATTAGTGTTTACAGTGGTAGCACCAGTGCCAGCAGCACCGATAGTGCAGTAAACAGTAGCGCCAGCAGTTAGATTTAGCGCGCTACTAGACCATCCTCCGCCGCCTCCACCGCCATAGCCAATGCCGTTTGATAGCGCCGGTCTACCACCACCACCACCGCCACCAATAGTGATTACAGTAGCATCAACATTAGGGTCAAGATCAGACGGCGTTGTAAATGACGAGCCTGACGTAATCAGTATGGTTTTTGTTGCCATTACTCAGGCACTCCTTCAACTGGAGGATTAGGATTTACGAAGTTCTGACCATCCCAAGCCCATCCAATATCTACGCTCATATCAGTCTGCTCAACCAAGTAACAGCCTACCGGCGCAACGTCAGTAGGGCTTGCAACAATGCGATTCACCACTGTTTGTGTGGCCTCATCTATGACAAGACAAACAGACATTTATCCCTCTTATGCAGTAGCAACACAACGCCATTTAGAAGTGGCAGCATTCCACACAAATCCAACGTCAAGCCGGTTAGTAGTCACGGTAGTTGTCGGCAAGGCTACGGTAGAAGCTTCAAACGAAGCGCCCCAAGTGATTGCCCTAGCAGCCGTGCCAACGATGTAAATCCACAGTTTCTGACCGTCCGTAGGCGTGCCAGATAGGTTCGTCGTGAATGACGTAATATCTGCAGCCTGAGCAGTCAGACCATAAATATCCACGTTATCCGTATTGATCGTCGGCGTTGCGCTGGATGTAGTTGTGGATACTCGTGGAGTAACGCGCTTATTTGTTAGCGTTTCAGTGCCAGCCAACGTAGCAAAATCAGCATCCGTAACGGCAGTATTGAACTGAGCAATCGTTCCAGATACTGTGTTAGAGCCTAGCGCAATCGTCTTATTTGTTAGCGTTTGAGAGTCGCTCGTCCCAACAACCGTTCCAGCGGGAGCAGTTTTTCCTGCCCATGTCGTCAGATCTGCGTCATACGCCTGAATATCCGTCCCGATAGTCAGCCCTGGAACGTTTCCGCTTGCGTCTTTATATACAGATTTTCCGGCAGGATATGTAACAAAAACATCTTTTGTACCAGCGCCAAAGTTAACAGCAGAATTTGCGTTAGATGACGCAAGGATCGTATCTCGCGACAAAGTTGTTCCTGCCGACGTATACGTACCAAGACCAACTTCCCAATCAGAACCAAGCGTAATAGCGTAATAGCATGTATTGCCATTGCCGATGCCGCTAGAAAACGTCTGATAACCAGCAACGGCGCCGCCCAAAGTAAGAGTGCCAGTGCCGGTAGTGGTGGACGTTTCCCTTACACGGTCAGCAATAACAAGCGCCATAAATTACTCCAGAGTAACGGAAAGATTGCCAGTAGAAATGGTGAAAATATCGCCAGAAGAAACAGATTTCGACGTATCGAGCGCGGTATGGAACAGCAGGTTACCCGTAGTTTGGGAATCCATAATGCCAATATGAGTAATCGTCCCCCACGAACCAGTAGCTGTCGGGAATGTTACTGCGCCGCTATTAGTCGAAACGCCGTTAGACGGGGCGCCAAACGTCACTGCCGTGCGCTGATACGATCCGCCAGAAACTTCAGTGCCGGTGTTTGCGTCGGTCGGATCGGTAGTAAACAGGGCAACATAAACGTTAGCCGGGCTTGTGTAGGTAGTTGCTCGAAGAGTCGCATTAATAAGCGCGTTTTCGAGATAATTCGACATTTCTGCCATGATTCACCTCAGTTAAAAGTCATAGACATGGGTTGACCGCTATATTCGCTTCCCTGGTCAGCGTTGTTGATCGCCGTAATTGCGCGCTCATACAATGCACCCCAAGTCTGCAACCTTGCATCATTCATCAGATAAGGCTCTGCTTCTGCCAAAGACCCATAAAGCAAAGCGTCAGCACAATAAGCAAGCCATGTATTGCTTTGATTATTAACCCCAAGAGGCGATGGCTTTGCGTAATAAAGCATTTGCAAAGTATAAGCCGCGTCTGGAATAGGGGCAAGTTGCATTTCTGCTGCCAAAACTGTGTAATTAAACGGCTTGCCAGCTTCTTTTACTCGAGCTTTGCGGTAAAAGTTATTGGGAGCCATATATGTCAGGCCGCTAATCGGATTTGTATCAAGATGAATATCGCGCATCTCAATAAAATCAGTCGGCAATCCAACAGTATTATCATCTGCCGTAGTAATGGCGGTAGAAACTGACAGCATTTGCCTGATTCGCAGATCTCGGCTTAGTCGCTCTTCCGCAAGACGAATAAAGTCCGGGATAACGCTATCAAGATCGTTTCGAGCAAGATAAGCCGCAATCGTCGTTTGTAGCTCTGAATATGTGCTTAGTGCCATATCAATCCTCTACTTGCTCAAAATCTTTCCAGCCGTACTCATAAGTACCAATGTGACGGATGTGCATGGATAGCTCATGGTCAACATAGGTTGAGAATCCATTATCGCCAGCCTTGACGCAGAAATGCACGTCCTCACCGCAAACGCCAGTCGGCCCCCATCCAGTATCAAACCAAGGGCGCGGGACGTTATCAAACACTTCACGACGGATCAGTACAGCGCCAAAACCAACAGCGGTAATTTCCTCAATACCTTCTTTGCCGCGAGAATCCACGTTCTCCCATTTGAAGACCGTTTTCTCGCCTTCCTGCCGCTTCGTGAGCAGCTTTGCCGTTGGCATCACAGGCTTTCTACGGGTCGTGGCGTTAACACCAACAATAGGAACTTCACGACTCAGCAGAATATCAATAATGTCAGGAGGGAAGCGCATATCAGAGTCTATGAACAAAACCGCATCGCACCCTTCTTTTAGCGCAACTTCAACCAGTTTTTCACGTTGGTCAAAAATCAGCGTTCCAGGCATAGTATAAAGATTCAGCCCACCATCACCTTCTTTGCATCTGGTAGACGCATCATGTGCAGTCATCCGAGCAAAATCAAAGGCAAATCCAGTATGAACTTCATCCCTACACGGCACACATACGCCGATTCTCATATTGTTCCTCTGTAAGTCTTCCAAACAGCGTTTTCAGGGTCGTTAAGCCATCGCGCAAAACCAACATCATCAACAACAGCAAAACCACGCATAATCCCTCGTTGGTTCAATACATCAATAACCGTAAACGGGATTCGCGCCACATGATGAAGATCATTAAGATGGCCGGTTCGCTCTTTGTCAAAAGCTAGTTGTGCTTTGTTAGCTTCAATAATGTCGCCAACATCCTGAGTGGTTTCGATGACAATCCCGCCGTCATCGTCTGCATGTACTGTTTGTTTTCGCATGTTAAAAAGCCCCTCCACCGTTAAGCAGAGGGGCAATCACATTACAGGCTAAAGTCTAGATCAGCAACGATACCGTGAGCGGCTTCGTTCTTCACTTCCAGCGTCACTTCCGCAAGAATCTGGGTCTTCTCGCTATCGCCAGCCTTTGCCAGTTCGTTGGTCTGGAACGGGCGCAGGTAAGCCAGGGCAGCGTATTCCGGATCCAGAATCAGCGCATCACGGGTACGCATGAATCGGTTGGGAACCACGCTCATCGTGCCAAAGTCCGACATATACACATCAGCAGCGCCGATGATGGTGGTCGGCTTGTTCGACGGAGCTTGGAATCGCTGTGCTGCGATACCTGCAAACGTCGAAACCTTCTGCTTACCAGCGGCGCCAACCATCAGAATCTTCGGCGAACCGCCCGAAGTAAACACCTCAGCAACAACGGTCTTCAGCAGGGTTTCCGTGAAGGTGCGCTGAGTGCCATCAGTACGGGTCGAAACGCCAATGGTCGCCGGATCTGCGCCACCCGAACCAACGTCCGAGTTGGTCTTAATCCACGACAGCAGCGAACCCATTTGACGAGCCGTGGTCGAGCTACCCGCCGAACGGCCTTGGTTCGACAGAAGGATGGTTTCCAGATCGCGCTTCAGTTCTGCCGAAGCTTTGGCCAGTTGGTAAGCCTTTTCCGACTTACGGCCAGCTTTGTTCACCGCATCCAGAGTGCCCGACACTTGAATCGTCTTTTGAACGATTTGAGTGTAGTTACCAAGACGAACGGTCGGAGACAGAGTTGCCGAAGTAGCGTCAGCGCCTTCAACAGCAGCGTTAGCAGTCGTTGCAGCAGCCAGCGAGTCGGTCTGCCATTCGTGATACACAGCGGTCGCCTTGGTCTTGCCAATCGACGACATAAACGGAGTTTCGGTCGGGGAAATCGAATAAATAACATCCGACAGGTCTTCACGCTGTCCGATGGCCGAATGTGCGGTATAAGTAGGCATAATCTTTCCTTTTTACAAGAATCGTTCAAATACAGCAGCCGCGTCTGCTACTCGTCCTGAGTTTCGCGCACGCTGCTTCAGTTTTTTCACTTCCTCGCTTTGGATTTCGTTAGGGCGAGCGACGCCGGATTTAATAACCTTAGGCGCTTCTGCAACCCGCTTCGTAATCCCAGGCTTTGCAGATTGCAGCTTGTCATACTGCATAGCCTTCCAAAGCGTTAGTACATGGCGAGAGTCATAAATACTTCCGAGTTCTTCTTCAGAAAATCCGACTTTCATCCCAAACTCTCGCAAATCTCGCCGAATCGCTTCACCCTTTTTAGGGTCTACGAATTCAGGCAATACTTCTGCAAGCTTTTGCGACTCCTGCTGAACTCGCTGCGCAAGACTTTGCTGCTGTTCCTGCATTTGTTGCGCCTGAATCCTTTGGCGCTCTGCCTGAACTGCTGCAAGTTGCTTCTCTCGCTGCGACATTTCAGCAACCTTAACGGCGTACCCAATCGGGTCGTTTTCTTTAAGGTAGTCTAGGTCTTCCGTTTGCTGTGGCTGATTAAGCATCTGCTCAATCAGTTGCAGCCGTTGTGCGTACTGATCTCGCACATATTTAGCCTCTTCGATACGCTGGCGCTCTGCTTCTACCGCCTTGCGTTCTTCAGCTACAGCTTGCGATTTCTTCGTATAGTCAGTGCCAAGTTGATAAGACTTGATAAGCTCATCAAGCGTTACCTCGCGTTCTTCACCAGCGGCTTTAACGCGGTATCGAGGCTGCTCTTGCTCTTCTTGCTCATCTTCTTGTTCTACCTCTTCAGAATCTTCATATTCCTCAGACTCATCAGATTCGGCCTCGCTATCGTTGGACTCTGCATGTTGTTCCGGTTGTTCCTGTTCGGAGCCAGAATCATCATTCATTAGTCCCAAAATAGCGTTAGCTGCACCGTTTACGTCAAACTCCGCACTCCCTTCCGGGGCCATGCCTTGAGTATCGCTCATCATTATTTCCTTAATTATATCGGGAACTGCCCGACTCAGTTAAAAAACCTTAATACGCTTTTCGTCAATAGTCTTTTGAGATGCCATGCCTTCAATATGCTCTTCAATACTATCCAATACTCGAAGCCGCATATAAGCCACCTCTCTAACGTCAATTTCCGGATAATCACTCATGGTTATTTTGCTTAACTCAATTCCACGAAGATTTTCCATCATTTCTTTAAAATAATCGTCGCGCAGAAGATTAATAGCCCATTGCGATTTATCCATTATGCGCCTTTAGTAATATTGCCAAGCTCTTTAATAGCCTTCAGCACAATATCTGCCTGACGGTTACGGCTTTCCTCGTCAGCAATATCCATCGCCAAGATAGCCTGAAGCTGCTTAACAGCCAGTTCAGCCTCTTTAATCCGCATCTCTGACTGGTCGCGCTGATTGCGCATCTGAAGTTCAATTCCCTTGCGGGTAAACTCAGCCTCCAGGTTTTGGCGCTCAAGATCAAGTTTCGCAGCCTCAATCTGACTCTTGGCCTCAGTCTTTTCACGCTCAACCTGCGCCAGCATCTTAGCCATCTCTGCCTGCATATCCGGCGGCGGCTCTTTCGGCTGAGCAATTTGCGCCTCAACTTCTGGCGTAATCTCACTCATGAATACGCTAGCATCTTTAAACCCGGCGGCTTCAATCAAACGCGCCATAGAATCGCGGTACTGCCGGACAGAGACAAGCGGATTGGACGGGCCGTATGATTGGAGAATCTGCTCTTGCTTGGCGATAATCATCTGCAACATTGCCAATTTTTGCTCACGGTCACCGGAGCCAAGGCCAACGTTAATCGAAACATCGTATTGGTTAGACCACATGCGCGGATCAAACTGAACAAACTTGCCACGCATGCGAACCAGCTTAGGTTTGTCCTGATATTTGCCCAGCAGATGCAGAATCCCTTTAAACAGGGACTTAACGCCAGTTTCAGCAAAGATTCGCGCAATCAACTCCAGCTTGCCCGAGTTAGACTTCATCATCGCAGCAACAGCGGTCGCGCTGACATTATTCAAAACGTCAGGGTCAAGACCTTGTTGCGCGTCACTAACACCAGTTCGCTTAGCTTGCACAGCGTCCAGATACTCAAGCATCGGGAACGCCTGAGCAGTCACCGCAGGAACTTGAATCGGAACCATTGCGTTCGGATTCTTCATGCGAATAACGCCGCCAGGAGTGGCGTTAAGCATATCGTCAATGTTTACCTGCCCATCGACAACGCCTACCCGAGCATTGTTCGTTAAATACAGGTTATCCAGCATCTGACGGGTTACCGTGGACTTGATAAGCTGAATATCCATCGTGCGGTCAGCGAGTGACTGTCCAAAGAACTTGTGCGGAATATGGATAGGGCACACGGCATGGAACGGAACGTAATCGCACTCATCGTCATCTAGAATTTCGGCGCCAGCGTAAACAATACGGCGAAGCTCGGCAATTCCATCCTCATTTTCGTCAATGCGGATATAGCACTCAAATACCTCGATTGTCTGCATTGCATGGTCAAGGCTAGTGTCTTCGTCAGGCTGCTCACCCTGAGAGAATCGAGCAACGCGCTCAGGCGTAAATTGCAGGTCATCGTAAGACGGCAATCCGTCCACAACCTTTTTATCGTAGCCAAGCGCAATAAGCTCGGAGCGCGTCATAAAACGACGATGCGCGACAAACGGCGATTCCTTAATAGTCCGAGCGGATTTAGAGATAATGAATTCTTCCGGCGGTACGTTCTCAATCTTTACGCAGCCGTACTTCTTTACAGAGCGAACCTTAACTTCATAAACGGGAACTTGAATCGGCATGCCCATAGGGTCAATACCACCTTCAATAAACTCCACTTCCTGTTCAACAACCTCAAGAGACCCGTCAGACAGAAGCATTGCAAGCTCATCTTCTGACAGGTTCTTGTATTTCTCTACATTAACGTCCTCTTTCTTCTCCCAATAAGCCTTAACCACGCCAACCTTTTGCAGCAGCGCGTCTTTAAACCAATTGTGGAGAATCAGGAGGCCATCGTTTTCGCGGTAGAAAACCCAATTGCAATAATCCGTGGCTTGCTTGGCAGTTTCTTCGTCGCCAGGCGATTGCGGCTCGAAGTAAACAATATCTTCCGTAGTAGTAAACACACGGATTAGTTGCGGCAGTGCGCCATCAATTGCTTCAGCAACTTCTCCTGTAACAATCTGGCTCCGGCCTTCAATTTCATTGCCGTATGGATTGCGCAGGTAAAAATCAAGGGCTTTTCGACGCGCCTCAGTCGTTTCTGTCTCGATAAAACCAATAGCATTATCGATTTCATTATCAAGAATGCCTTTAATTTGTCCTGAATCCATAGCTTGCCCTTAATGGCTAATTTTTGCCATTATACAATCCAATTTGTCTTAATAGGCAAAGTTGATTGCCACGAACTATCTGATTCGTCAAGACCTATCGCCAAGTATCTAAATGCGTCAGAGAAATGGCTAGACCAGTCATGCAACGGCTTATCGTAATAAACGCTGCGCCGCTCCTCAAACTCACGCCTATAGTTCCGCAGAGCATTTAGCCCATTCTTTGTCCGTGCATGAAACCAGCAACGCGGAATCAACCTACGAACGGCTTGGATCCCGTCAGCAACGCTGAGTCTCGGGCATACAGTAATATCCAGCCCTGCATCCATTAGTACCTCTTTACGGCTTCTTCCCGTGCCAAGCTCCCTTACCTCCACGTCATGCGGAAGAATCTGGCTGTAAGTCTGGTATTTGTGTTCGCGCAACCAGTTAACGTACCAATCCAGCCCAACGCCATGATTCTCTACGCAATCAATTAGGCGGACTTCCTTGCCAGCAATTTGTGCAACCCATAGTGCAGTCGAATCCCCCATACCAAGATCCCACGCAACAAAGCTGCGGCACAAATCGTCAGTAGGAAACTCAGTAATGCGACCAAGCCCTTCAATATCGTTAATGAGTTTGCCGTAGTAACTCCCCTCAACTGCTGCATTGAACGAACACTCAAATTCCTGGTTGTACTTATCCTCGCCCATTTCATGCTGCGCGGCCTTTAACTCTGACGCTGGCAGTACGCCAGTCTGAGAGGCTTTGAACTCTAGCAGCGCCCAATCTGGCGATTCTTCAGCCCTGTCTCGCAGGTCTTTAAAGTGGTTGTTGCCTTTAGGTGTACCGATAAACAACGCCCATCCAGCTCTGTCAGCTAGTGCCGGGCGGATAATCTCGTTCCAAATCTTGGGGTTTTGGTCGCCAACCTCATCGATAACCACGCCATCAAAGTACTGACCACGCAGGGAATCTGGGTTGTCCGATCCGTAAAGAGATATACGCCTACCCCAAAAGTCCACCCTAAGTTCAGCAATGTTTGGCACAGCCTTCAGTGGCCGAGTAAACTCTAGGACGTAATCCCATGCAACTCGCTTGGCTTGGCTGTACGTTGGGGCAATGTAGGCAAAGCGCGGATTAGGCTTATCGCACTCGATTGCGGCCTTGATAAGATGATTGATTGCGCTAACAGTTTTCCCCATTCTTCGATGGGCCACAACTACAGAGAACCGATGGCTATCAATAGCCTCGTGGATTTGCCGCTGCTGCTCTCGCGGCTTGTAAGGGATAACTATTTCTGCCATGTGATTGTGTGCTGTTGCGCTCCACCATCAGGGCCGCTTACCTCTTGCTTCTGTGTTTCAGCCCACCGCATTTGCGCTTTAGTCCACCATATCAATGCCGTTGTATCGCCGCTTTGCGCCTTGTTGAACAGCGTTTTTGCTATTTGTGCGCTTGCTTTGGCTTTGCCAAGATCCAATTCCGCGCGGTAATGCTTTCGCAGCGTCTTATCCTCAATGCCAATAAGCGCGGCTATTTGCTCATGTGGCAAGCCAAGACCAGCCGATGTTTCGACTAGCTTCCTTTGCTCATCCGTAGGTTTATGCTCTACCATTTTATTGAGGGTAAATGTTACTCGTCTGTTAATAATACGGCTTTCTTGCCGGTGAAATCTTCCCATCTCTTTACTATAACGTCACAGTATTTAGGGTCTAGTTCCATTAGCCTTGCTTGCCTCCCTAGTTTCTCACAAGCAATCATTGTGCTTCCTGATCCGCCAAAAAAATCCATCACAATAGAATTTGTATTAGATGAAATTAAAAGCTGATTTTCTATCATTGCAACTGGTTTCATTGTTGGATGAAGTCCAGCTTCTCTACCAAATTCTAGGCATTTTGAATAATTAGCATTTTTTAAAGCATTATTCCAAATTGCAGACTTTCTAAAAAATAATAAATATTCAACATCAGGTCTATGTTGTCCACCTAATGGAATTGCATTAGGCTTTTTCCAAAACAATATATTAAAGTTATATCCAGCCTCAACGCCCCACTTTAAATAATCTGGAACTAAATCTTTATTGCAAAATATATATGCGTTTAATTTATTTTTATCAAAAACTGTCGGCAAAGTATTTAAAAATGCAATTGGGTCAAAATCACATAAATGTTTGATTGCTTCGCCTAATTTTGCCGCAGCGCGACCAATTGGTTGATTGCTGCCACCCTCAGCTTCCATCCTATAAGGAGGATCAGTAAACACCATATCGGCTTTCTGACCATCCATCAATTTCTCTACCGCATCAATGCTCGTGCTATCCCCACACATTAACCGATGATTGCCAAGTTGATAAATATCGCCAAGCTTTGTCTTAGCCTCTATAGGAACATCAGGTACAGCATCTTCGTCCGTTAATCCATCTACCTTTTCAGGCTCCAGCAGCTTATCTAACTCTTTAGGGTCGAATCCGAGTATATCCATCTCGAACCCTTGCTCTTTTAAGTCAGCAAGCTCCAAAGACAATATAGAAGCATCCCAACCAGCATTCATAGCTAATTGATTGTCGGCAATAACGTAAGCCTTCTTCTGGCTTTCCGTCATGTGCGCCAACTCAATAACAGGAACCTCTTTGTTACCTAACTTTCTTGCCGCCAATAGCCTACCGTGGCCAGCTATAACGCCGTTCTCGCCGTCAATAAGGATAGGATTAGTCCAGCCGAATTCTTTAATACTGGCTGCGATTTGGGCTACCTGAGCGTCAGAATGTGTGCGGCTATTCTTGACGTAAGGAATTAATTTTTCTATAGAAACAGTTTTAATTTGCAATTTGCACTACCTTTAGGTGTCATGCTGTTACTTTGATTTAATTATTTAGGCTTTCTCATCATTACTGGTTCGCCTAAAACATTTACTTTTTCGCCAGTTGGCTCAAACCCAAACTTTTGATAAAAATTAACTAATTTGTCTAGTCTTGTTTTTTTATCAAGTGGGCTAGCATCTAGTTTAATTGGTATTCCATACTTGTCTGCTTTTTGAACAATTTGATTCATCGCCTCAGTAGCAGAACCTTGACCTCTTTTTGATTGTGGAGTTCTAAGGCTAAATATTTTTAAAATACCATCATCGCCTAATTGATAAGAAACTGTGCTATTCCCAATTTTTTCATAAACTATGCCCTTCCCAAATGGATTGTTACTTATTGACGGCTTTGGTGGATTAGGCGCAACCGGATTGTTTACCCATGAAAGATCGGTTGGAATTCTTTCTGACTGAATTTGACGAATATCAGCTATTGCTTGTTGATTTGGCGTAAGCAATCCTTTTGGCTTAATGCTTCCTTGAAATTGCGCCAAGTTAAACATCTTTTGATAGTACGGCGTTTGCGTAATATCTGCGCCAGAGCGTTGCGCTAATCTAAACTGTTGTTCTTCTTCTTTGGTCGGGAAATACCTAGCAGCCGTCTCGCTAGCAAACTGATTCGGGTCAGACATAAGCAACCCCAACCCACGCTTAGTAGTCTGGTATTGGTCTTTTATCGCTTGCGTTACGCTATCAAGTAATCCCATATATAGCCTCGTACATATCCGGCCGATTGGCCTTTATCCATTCTCTTGGTTCTTCGTGACATTTCTTAAAGTCAACTCCAACCGTCTGACTGCCAGCATGATGCACATAAGCCCTGCTTACAAAATGCTGAAATCCCGCTTTTTGCAGGTCATGGCAGATTATATTATCCGAATACCAGTTTGTACTAGGAAACTTTGCCGTATCCCATGCCTCTCGGCTTATTGACGCGAATATCGGGGCGATTACTTCTGTCAGCTTAATCTGCTCCTCTGACCTACGCTTTAGCCCTACAAAATCATCATTATCTACAGGGAATCGAATGTTTTGATCTTGCAACACATAATCTGACCTAGCTCCCAAAAATCCTGTTTTGAATCCCCTGCTACTCAGTAACTCACTATCCTCTTTCATTATAGAAATAGTCGTTGGCGTAAGCACTACATCATCGTTAGCAAGTATTACGCTATCAAAACCATCTCGGAATGCTACGTCTATCGCTGCGTTATAAGCATCGCCAAAGTTACTTTGTAAGTTTGGGAACAATACGGCGTTTACGCAATGTCGGTACTTATGCGGATTTACATGCGATATGTAAAGCGGCAAATCTGGCGCATAGCATTTGATTGATGCCAGCAGCACATCAAGGCCAGGATTGCCAATTGAGCATATGACTATTGATTGCATAGTCCCCAAAAATACAAGTCAGCAGGGCTTTTGTTTGTCATAAATCCGTATGACTCAAACTCATCAAAGCTGAATTTTTCCCTAAAATCCTGCTCCGTCAAATTCCTATAATAGTCATTGCAAAATGGCGCATCTGAAGGGCTTGTTCGCCTCGTTCCATGCTCTGGCCTCCCCTCTGTTGCACAAGAGAAAAAGACTAGTCCGCGACACATACGAATCATGTTGCGAAATGTCGCCTCCCATTGCTCGTTATGCTCAAAACATTCACACGACGCAACAACAGCAAACGATTTATCAGGGAAATCTAATTCTTCGCCTTTTGCAACTAAGTCAACACCTGGCCCATTACCAAGATCAACGCCAATATAATCACATCCATCAAAAAACTGACGTATTGAACCATTAATATCTAGGCTTCCAATTTCCAATACTTTCTGCCCTGCAAAAAATATAGGGAATCGCAACCTCAACGACCGCACAAAATCTAGCTGGCTTTGATGGCTCATTTTTTCTTTTTGGCTTTACCAGCTTGCGAAAGAGCAATAGCAATCGCTTGGTCTTTTGACTTAACTACAGAGCCACCCTTGCCGGAATGCAATGTCCCGCCTTTGTATTCACGCATTACAGAACTAATCTTTTTCTCTGCTTTAGTCTTTTTCATTTAGAATTTCCTTTACTTGATCAAGTAATTCTTGCTCAGTAATTTCATATTTACTCTCAAATGCTTTACGTCCCATGCCGTGATAACCAGTATTCCCTCGATGATGCTCTGGACATAACGGCAAAACATTGTAATTCGAGTTTCTTACTCCAAAACCTAAACCAATTCCACGAATATGATGAATTTCAGCAAATGAACCTGGATAGCCTAGCCTAAAGCAAATTATACATCCCAAGTCAGCAACTTTTGACAAGTAAATTTTCTCGTTTTTTTTCATAAATTAGGAGTTCTTTTCTTTCAGCTTGGCTTCGACGGTGTGGGCAATTGCTAATAGGATCACCTTTGCTGACCCCACCGTGTATTCTCCAAAACCTAAAACGCTTGCTACTTCCTCATCCGTCAGACCTACCCATTCGCGCTGTGGTGTTGCGTCATTAATTTTATACTCATCACAAAAAATACATCGCCAAACATCCTGACGTTTACTCCCTATATAAATCCATTGATGAACGCAATTATTCATTTATTTTTCTCCACTATCTTTGATTCAATAGCCTTTGCAAACTCATAGATAGGCAAGTAAGTCATTCCTTTCGTATCTACCATTACCTTTATCCATATTTCTTTGTAATCATCTTCTGATAATTTTTTAAACTTTTGCAGTTTTTCAATAATCCCCAAAATAGATGTATTTAACGCAGCACGAATTAAAACTAGCGTTTCGTCAATCATCTCATCGTAAACGCCCGGGTCAGTTCTTTTTATGATTTCTAGAGTCATTTTGGCTTCTTCTAACGCTTCGGTGTCTGCCATAACTGCAGAGTATATTTGGTCTATTCTAGACCTTACCTCTGGCTTGTTCTCATCCATTATTCTTCCCCAATATTTTCCATCTTGCCCATATTGCGCCACTAAAAAACGACTCATCGAACACATGATTTTTAGCTTCATTGCGTATTTCCTCATCCGTCAGCCCTACCCACAGGCGCTGTGGTGGGGCGGTGTAGAGCAATGTGCCGATAGCAACATCTTTAAGAAAAACAGCCATCTTCGTTTCCTGCCTTTCTCCGCAGTATTGAGCGCCG
>OGWA01000007.1_pt1 | contig 30162 bp, 44 predicted proteins | sample 1575901 | NCBI WGS metagenome assembly OGWA01 (sample SAMN07581541, study PRJEB24739) | freshwater metagenome
AAAGGACTACATTCCAGAGATCAATCCTCCCATGATCCCAGAAGAGAGGCGGAAGATTGAAGATGAGGAAGAAAAACGGTTGCAGCAAAAATTCCCCGACAAAGTAAGCGGCATTATGGAGCAGTTGGCACAAGCAGCAGGCCAACAAGTCTCACCTGATGAGGCTCGACGCCGCGCTTTCATGAAGGCTGGTATTGCTGGACTTGGATACACGGGCCGTGACTTTGGCGCAGGCATTGCCGGAATGCTTGAGGGATACCAAGGTACGAAGGAAGGAATTGAAGCTGCAAACAAAGAAGCTAAGTTGAATGAGCTCAAGGCTCGTATGGCTGGTGAGCAGTACAAGGATGCGCTGAAACGTAAGGACTTTGAAAGCGCCCGCAAGTACGCAGAAGAGCAGGCTATCTACAAAGAGAAAGCTGTTGATGCTCGCAATCAGTTTAAGAGAGATGCTCTTGGCATCATGGCTGCGGTCAAGGGTCTAACTAAGCCGGACAAAGTTGCTGGATCCTCAGAGACAAAAGGCGGCATGACTCCCAAAATTCTTTCGGACATTCGGGAGAAGGCTATCGAGCGAGCACAGCCAGAATTGCAGAGGCTCGATAATGAGTTTGACAAACGAACTGATGAAATGTTCTGGTCCTCTACTAAGCTTCCAAAGGCATGGCGTTCTGGCGCAGATGAAAAATCAAGGAAAGCCCAAGAGGATTATGCTGAACGCAGGAAGCAGATTCTCGATAAATACACAAACGAAGTGCTTGATGTGTTTAGAACTGCGAATCCTCTTGTCATAACAAAAGAACAAGCTCAAGCGATAGCCAGCGGTAAGAAATAAGGGGCAGATAAATGCCGATATTCCAGATACCTGGCGTAGGTCCGGTCAGCCTGCCTGATGGTCTTCGAGAAGATGAATACGAAAAGGTCGTAAGAAGGCTTGTCGAGTCATCTAGCGTCGGTAAAGAATCTAGCGCCAGAGCTCCGTATACAGGCGGTGAGCTGTTCAAATCCGCCGCCGGGCGGACAGTCCAGCAGATGGGCGCTGGTGCAATGTATGACTTGCCGGCCCTTGGGCTTGCCGCACTTGCTAAGCTAGGCTTTGGCGGGGCAGAGGATAAGGCTTTAGAGTTTTTACAGAAGGGTAAGCAGCGTTATGCAGAGATAGAGCGAGACTTTCCTACGCAATACACGGATGTCACAAAGCTCCAAGGTCCTGGCGAATATATCGGATTTGGTATAGAGAAGGCTGGAGAGGCGCTTCCTCAAATAGCAATGGCTTTACTTCCCGGTGGCGCAGCATCGTTTGCATCACGAAACGCAGCCAAGCTTGCAGGTCAGGAAGCCATGAAGGCTGGATTGCAGCGAGGTTTGCCTGCTGCACTGGCAGAGCGTGAGGCTGCTGCCGCGTCTAGTCGATTGCTAGCCGGACGCGCAGGCGCCGCAACCATAGGGACTTCTTACGCACAAACAGCGCCAGATTCATTTAGGGAAATTTATGAGGCTACTGGGCAGATGGACCCTGGCCTCGCTGCTGTATCTGGTGGTGCAAACTCATTACTTGAGAGCTACATACCATCAAAAATACTTGGCCAATTAGGTGGCTATGGAAGGCTGAAGCTTGTTGAAAAAACACTAGAGCGCGGAGGCTTTGCAAAAGAAGCTTCCAAGGTCGCCGCTAAAGCAGCTTTTGTAAGCGCACAAGAAGGCCTGACTGAGGTAGCGCAAGATCTTATTAACGGCCTTGCGATCAAAACAATTGATGCTAACTACGATATTTTCTCTCCTGAAAATATCAATAAGTATATAAATTCTTGGGCGGCCGGAGCCGTCGGTTCAATGGGCCCTGCCGCAGTCGGAGCTATTGCAGACCGCACCAGACCAGTACAAGCACTACCGGAAACTCCGCCACGTGGCGGAGTTATTCCGCCCGTCACTCCACCATTAGAGCCTGTTGCACCGCAGCAAGTTGGTGCAGTGCAGCAACCTGTAGCGCAGGAAGTCCCACAAGCGCAGCCACAGGTAACGATACCGCCGGTTACTCCTGCCATGGAGATGCCGCAAGCTGTCCCGCCGGTTCAGCCTGTTACTGCTGCACCGCAAGCTTCCTTGCCCGCGGTTAAACAGCCTGCTGCACCGCCAGTAGCACCACCTGTTACATCAGTTCAAGCAGCGCCTCCAGTACAGCAGGCAGCACCGCCGGTAACACAACCGGCTCCACCTACTACAGTTCCCCCTGTACAGGCTGTCACTGCACCGCCATCAGTACCTCAAGTAATTTCTCAAGAACCTTCTGTAACTCCAGCGCCGACAGTGACTACGCCTCAAGTTACAGCTCCCTTGGGAACACAGGCTTTACCAAAGCCAGAGGTACAGATTACAGAGGCGCCAGCTCCCAAGCCATCTGCAACAAAGATCCCTCCGTCTTTGCAACCAAGAGATCGGTCGTCTCCTGCATCTGTTCAACAAATGCAGCAAATTGCAAGCAATCCAGATCCAAGAAGGCTTGGTCAATCAAATACGTTTACAGATGGGGCGCCTTTAGTTATTGCCCCGTCAAAAGATTGGGCAAGCCAGCTTGCATCGGTTGGGCCAGAAGGCTTGGCAATTGCGCCGGATGGAACAGAAATGCCATTTAGGTATGCGGTTATTTCGTCAGGTATGGTCGTTCCTTCTCATACAGCAGACGGGGATATCAATCCTGATTTTGGCAAGTCTCCTTACATACCAATTAATAACGGACGTATAGCAGGTCTGAAGCGAGCCTACGAAAATTTAGCTCGTGGCATGACCGGCGTATTGGCCTATCGCGCAGACATTCAGGATTTGACTGATCAGTTAGGAATAAATCGTACAGCCTATGCTGACCCAATCTTGGTGCGTGTGGTTGACCCTGATTTAGTACCGCCAAATATTGGAGATATAAGTAACCAAACAACGGCGCTAGGGATGTCAGATGCTGAGCGTGCGCGGCAAGACGCGTCGCGTATAGACATCGGGCAGCTTACGTTTAACGAAGATGGTTCGGCAACATACGAAGCCTTATCACAGTTCATACAAGCTATGCCAGCTAATGAGCGGCAAGAGCTTGCACCAAACAATATACCCACGGCAAACGCAAGGAAGAGGTTGCGTAATGCAGTATTTGCCGCGACATATGAAGACGACGATCTTATTGATCTTGTAGCTTTGTCCGAATCAGAAGAGCAACTCAATATTATTAATGCGATGGTGCGAGCCGCACCTTCGTTGATTGTCTTAAAGGGTAAGGGCGAATATGACATCCGCCAAGACGTAGCAAACGCTGCAAAGGATGCTATTAATGCGAGCCGGACAGGCATCACAATTGCTAAGCAAGCTGCGTTAGGTGATTTCACAAGGACTCCAATACAGCAAGTAGTGCTTGATTTCTTTGCTAATAATGTACGTAAGACAAGGTACATGGCAGATGAGCTTAGCCGTGTTGGCGATGAATTAGACAGCGAAGCCGATAAACCGACCGCTGATATGTTTGGCGAAACAACCAAACTGCCTGCAATTGATATTGTCAAAACAATTGGACAGGAGCCTCCTGACCTTTTTGCACAGCCGACGCCGCAAACAACAATACCTCCGGTAACCGTACCGCCAGTCACCCAAGCCGTAACCGCTCCTCCAACCATACCGCAAGTTACTGCGCCCCCTGTAACCGTTGCTCCTGTAGTGCCAAAGAATGCAATACAAGCAGAGCGGGATATGTTTACCCAGTTCAGGGATGAGCTGGATAGGCTAGGCCTGAAGGATCTTAACCTTGAGTTCATCCGCCCGAAAAGAACTAAGACAGGTTATACCTTGGGCGAGATGGCTACCTACGTTACAAGAGATATCGGCGCCACTGGCAACGAAACCCTTAAGGTAACCGGCAGGCTATTACGTGTAGCTATTGATCTAGCCAAGCGTACAAAGTCAGAGTCTGCTCAGAACCCAGAGCGCATCAAGAGAACTTTGCATCACGAGGTGATCCATGCCCTGCGGTCGATGAATCTATTCACCGCGGACGAGTGGCGGATTCTTTCCGAAGCTTCTGCCAGGGACTGGGTCAAGCGTAAGTGGCCGGACGACCATGGCGAGACAGTCCAGCAAATCTACCGTAATGAATCTAAAGACACCAAGCTTGAAGAGGGTGTTGCACGGGCCTTTGAGTACTACACCAGAGGCGAGTTCCAGCCAGCGGGCGCTGTGGCTAGGATCTTTCAGAAGACCAAGGAGTTCTTCAAGAAGCTTGCTGACTATGCCATGGGGCTTGGCATTACTGAGACAGAGGCGGAAGTCTTTGAGCGGATCATGTCAGGTGAGATTGGTTCTCGGGTGCGTAAGGACCAAACGCTATACAAGCAGCCTTATGACAAGGCCAACATAGAAGCAGGCTTAGATCACAGCGACGCATTTAACAAATGGTTTGGTGATAGCAAAGTTGTTGGTCCTGATGGGAAGCCGCTTGTGGTTTACCATGGTACCGTTTCAGACTTTGAAACATTTACGCGCGATAGCCATTTTGGCACCTATCGTGCAGCTAATCAAAGAGCAAAAACATGGGGAACGGGCAAGCCAACAAAAATCATGCCTGTTTATTTACGGATTGAAAATCCATTACGCGTTTTAGATAACGAAGCTTCAGATGAAGCGGCGTTACTAAATTCCATAAAACGAGGCGAATATCCTCAACTTGATTTAAGTATTGCAAATAAGGAAGGTGCTTATTTTGCCGCAAAAAAAGCTGGTTACGATGGTTTAGTGTACAAAAATAGAGTTGAAGACAAAGGTAAGCTTTCTTACGTCGCTTTTGATCCCAACCAAATCAAATCAGTCTTCAACAAAGGTACATGGAGCCCTGAGTCTGAGATCATTCTTGAGAACCGTGTTGAGTCTGAAGAGATCATCCTCAACGCAGCCAATCTTGATGTAGATCCAGAAACATCCATGAACAATCTGGTGAAGTCTGGGCCTGACTTCAATCAGATCAAGAACAACACAAGGGATTACATCAAGGATCTTGCTACTGACAAAGCAGACATCCTGCTGAGCACATTGAACCTGCGCCAGCTTGGAGAGGTAGCAGCAAATGCTCTGCCACAAATCAAGAGTTTTTACCGCGATGTAAATGACATGCTCGCGTTCCGTGATACGCGTATTACCAAGGCGGCTGACATCGCTACGCCATGGGTCGCGTTTAACGACAAGAATCCAGAGATGGCAAGAGTGCTTGCGGATGTAATGCACGACGCAACCATTGCAGGCATTGATCCCGATAAAAGGCTCGACGAACTAAAGTCTCCCGGCACGGATCTGTTTGGCGATATACCCAGCAGATTCCCTGACCTTGTAAAAAACTGGGAGAAGGTTGCTGCCAATCCAGAGGCATTGAAGATCTACCGTGAGGTCCGTGATTATTACAAGGAGTCACTAGGTCTTTACAAGCAAGCCCTCAAAGATCGGATCATGGAAAGCATGGAGGAGGGTCGGCCAAGAACTGCTGCATTGCTGAAGCTTGAGGAAGAGTTCACAAGGATCAATGAAACTGGGCCGTACTTCCCGTTGGCCCGATTCGGTGATTACTGGGTGTCGTTCAATACTCAAGACGATACAGGCAAGAAGGTTCCTGAATACTATATGTTTGAGAGTCGTAATGATCAGCGCAAGTTTATTGATCAGCTCAACAAACAAGGTATTAAGCACAAGAGTGGTGTCAAGACAAGAGAGATGATTTCCCAAGGCGTGCCTATGACAGGGTTCGTAAGAGAAATGATGGACCTTGTTGACGGCATGAAAGGTGATAAGGAAGCACTCAAGGACAATATCTGGCAATTGTTCCTTACCATGCAGCCAGACCTGTCCGCCAGAAAGCACTTCATCCATCGTAAGAAGGTAGCTGGTTACAGTCCTGATGCGCTACGTGCGTTTGCAGAAACATCCTTCCATGGCGCCTATCACCTTGCTCGGGTTCGTTACAACGGCAGGTTAGAAGCAAGAGTTCTTGAGGCTCGCCAATACAAGGACAAAAACCCCAGCGTAGAGGCTGATCGGTACTTTGATGAATTGCTGCGTCGTAAGCAGTGGGTCAATGCACCGGAGGATGTGAATAGCTTTAACAGTTGGGCAACAAGCTTCTCATTCCTTTACTTCCTTACTGCACCAGCGTCTGCTTTGGTCAACATTGCACAGACGCCCATGGTTGCATTCCCATACCTTGGCGGTAAGTTCGGATACGGCAAGACCTTCTCTGCGCTATCTCAGGCTAGCAAGGATTTCTTTGCCAGCGGCATTGGTAAGGGTCGTGGATTCTATGATGTGATCCGAACTTTGAAAGAACGTGCAAAAGAGGAAGGCATCTCAGATTTAGAACGAAAGCGCCGACAGGAAGAACTTGGCGCCATGGAAAAGCTTTATGAAGATGGCACGCTAAATCGTACGCAAACCCTGTCACTGGCAGGCTTGGCTGAGCGCCCTTCTGATGTGTTGCAGGGCGGCCTTGGCTCTGTCATGCGTAACAAGTCATTTACTACGGTGCAGAAGGTTACCTATGGTCTTGGTTATGCATTCAACCAGGCTGAGGTATTTAACCGGCAGATCACTGCACTTGCGGCTTATAGGCTAGCCAAGGAGCGTGGGCTTACACCTGACGTTGCCTTGCAGATGGCCAAGGACATTGTGAATGAAACGCATTTCGAGTACACGAATGCGACCAAGCCACGGTTCATGCAAGGACCAACCGCAAGGATCATCTTCCAGTTCAAGAACTATGCACAGCAGATGACCTACCTGCTTGTACGTACAGTGAATGAAGCTGTACGTGATGCAGATCCAGAGGTTAGACGTGAGGCGCAAAAGCGTCTTGGCGGCATCTTATTCATGACCGGATTGTTTGCTGGTTACGAAGGCTTGCCCATGTACTGGGTTATCGAAGGTGTGATGAACGCCATGTTCGATGATGAAGATGAGCCTTATGACTTTAACAACAGCGCAAAGAATACGATCGCAGATTTGTTTGGATCTAATGCTGCACGCATCCTGAGCAAGGGTGCTGTGTCAGAGATTCTTGGTGGTGACGTGGCTAACCGTGTTGGCATGAACGGTATGTGGTTCCGTGATTCCAATAAGTCTGCTGACGAGGTAGAAGCCTTCCGCCAGTTTGTGACTGACCTGGCCGGCCCGTTTGTTGGTATTGGCGTCAACATCTCTGACGGTATCAAGAAGATCAACGACGGCAACACTTATCGTGGTATCGAGGCCATGCTGCCGCCTGTGCTCAAAGACTTCATGAAGGTTGGTCGTATGGCTACCGAGGGCGCGACTACCTTGCGTGGCGATCCGATTGTTGGTGAAGTAAGTACGTGGGGATTGTTCTTGCAAGCCCTTGGCTTTACGCCTGTGGACATTGCACGTGGCTACGAGGCCATGGCAGAGATCAAGGGTATGGACAAGGACTTGGATCAGCGCCGAAAGCGTTTGTTGCAGCAAGTTACCTTGGCCCAGATTAACGGGGATTACACGGCGTTCGGTGAGATATACGACAAGATAGAAGCATTTAACGAGAAGAACCCAGAGAACCCGATCAGCAAGGAAAGCATCAAGCGGTCACTTGCACAGCGTGTCAAGGATACTGACCGGGCGCTGCGCGGGATTATCGTTAACCCGAAGCGGGAGTACTTGCTGGAGGAGGCGCGGTACCTTGGGGAGGAGGACTAGCCGGGTCGGGAGCAATGACCCGGTTCTCATAGTCTATCCCGCAGAAGGTCGCGTAGTCTCTCAGGGTTCTAACCTTACCAAGTCCGTAGATCCCTAGATCCTTCTTGTGATACAGCAGGTCAGCCATACGTTCGTTGGATCGCTTGGCCATGTCCCACCACCTCACGGTACGCATCTCATCATCTTCAGATGCCCAGTGCCGCAGCTCTTTTGTTCTTCCATAGAAGTGATACACGGGTGCCAGTGGCGGATGCAGGATGTCATAGCCATGGGTGTAAGCACGCACAGCGATATTCTGTTCCTCGCCGTTGAAGTACAGCACGGGATCGTATGGGACTTCATGAACAAACTTACCGAGGGTAAAGATGAACCCGGCGCCTACGTGGCAGGCCGGCACAGGGAAGTCAGACTTCATGATTCCAGATGAGAAAGTTAGGAGCGGATCGGTGTCTTTGAATTTCTCACCCTCTTTAATCTTGGAGTAAATCAGGTCTTTGGTGTGTGATGTATCGGTAGGCTTGCCATCGATGAACTCAAAGCCACGGGCGTAGCAAGAGTAGAGTTTCTTTGGGTTGGGCGTGAAGTTGCTTTGCATAAGGGCGATGCATGTCTCATCCCAGTTCTGATCAAACCAACTGTGAGAGTCGACTTGCAGGAAGTAGTCCTCATGGTGATACAGGGATTGCGCCAGGTGGCGGGCCCAGCAAGCACCGCGGGCGTCCACTGATCCTATGAATACATAACGGATCTGGTCTGCGAAGCCAGTCTTTTCTACGGCTCTATGCTGAGGTATGGAGCCTTGGTCAACGATGCCAAATACAAGGTCCTTTGGGTTCTTAGCTTTCTTGTAGCAGTCGTTTACTGTGAACCAGAGTAAAGGATCTCTATAGGATGCGATGCTAACGAAGATTGTCATACAGTCCCTCGATGGTCATGGCGAGTAGGTCAAGCTCGCTGAGTTTGTATCGTGTATAGAAGCCTCGCTCACCAAGCCCATGGACGCCCGAGTTTCCCTGATGGTGCTCAGGGCACAAAGGCGTGACAAGGAAGTTGCTAGCGCGTTGGCTCATTCCCTGTCCTTCTCTTATGTGATGAATGTGGGCTGGCGTCTGGCCAAGTCCTAAGTGTTTGCACAGGATGCATCCCATACTAGCAACGCGATCCATGTGTGCTTTATCTGCTTTGCGAGTCATGCTTGATCATTGTCCCAAAGCTTCCATTCCTCACCACTCTTTACAACCTTCTTGGCGTCTTCTATGCCGGCGTCATATCCGGCACGGAATGCTCTGCCATAGGAAGATCGGGAGAACATGAACCGGGTAGCTTTGATATCGATCTTCAGTTCTTCGTACCACTTGGCCCATGCATCGTATGCCGGATGGATTTCCGCGGGGCATGTTCTTCCTTGATTGCATTCACCATGGCAGGGCGGGCAGCTTTTCATTTGTTCTCCCATATACCAATGAGCTGTTCAGTCTCATGGACCTTGTGATGTATAGCGTTGTAAGCCATTTTGATTTCTGTAATGGCTTCAAGGCATTTCTCCATGGCGGTCATGAAGTCATGGCTTTCGCAAAGGTCATACACGCGACTCATCAGTTGGTCTGCTTTGATCAAGTGGCCCGAATAATCCATCAATATGTTCCTGTAGTTCTTCACACATAAGATCACTAAGGGTCTTGCCAAATACCGTGATGGCCTTTCCCTTGGTGGATTTAGAAATAACCATCAGGGCCTTTTCAAAACCCTGACGGTAGCCCTCATGGTAATCAAGTTGGGCTGGACCTATTGCATCGATCGCCTGCCTCACGAGTTCAGATGCCATGCCTGGTTTCTCGCGCAGCTTCTCTACTTGATCGGGGCGCAGGTAGACCTGGTAAGGCACTAGCTTTCGTTTGTACTTCGCTTCCATTCTTCAAACTCCTTACGCAGATCGATCAATGCACCTTGGGCTTCTGTGTTGCTTGCTAGCTCCGATCGAGATTCGATATTCAAAGCCTCGCATATAGCCCTGGCGGCGTCATCCTCTGAGTGAGAAAAGCACCACCCGGTGTCTACGCACCAACGCTGGAAGTCAGGATCTTTGGCCAGTATTCCTGCGGTCTGTACAAAACTACTGACCTTTGGCCTAACGTATGGCTGCTCATCATCTCCGATCCGCACCATGGCCACGGCGTAACGTGATCCTACAAAGTCACGCACAAGGTCTTGGTGGAGATCATCAGGATGGATGGCCAGCGTAAGCATGAAGCCTTCTTTGTTCTGACGCAGGGATACCTTGACGCATTCAAAGTTAACGGGATCCACCAAACATCCTTCCAAAAAATGATTTGATACGTTTGCCTAGCGATACGGAACGGTCAGGCCCAATCCTTTCGATGTACTCATGCGTTGTGATTGGCATGACCTTGGTCGGATCATCTTTGGGTCCTATCGATCCTAGCCCTGATGCCGGTGCAATGATCGGCCAGATAATCCACATGGGCCGCTTGAACGCTGTGCATACAGAAGAAAGAGAGGAGCCTTTCTTTACTGCCAGGCGAATGGATCGTTCCTCAGAAGAGCCAACAAAACCCCTGCGCCAACCGCCAGCAGGCGAGAACATCTGCTTGCAGTATTTGTAGACTGTCTTGTCAGATAACTTCAGCGCCCCTGCGATGGATTGAGGATGCCAACCAAGGTTGTAAAGGTTATAGATCTCCTTCTTATCGTCTTCAGATACGAAGTAGTTATGCCTGTCGTATTTCTTAGGGCTACGACGGCGCCGCTTCTTTGGCGCCTCCATCAGAAAGGGATATCCGAGTCGTCTATTGGAGCGGGCGGCGCTTTCCTCGCTACATCCTGCTCCCATCCTTGGCGAACCTTGCAGTTGTAGTACGGGCCGCTGCGCCCTTCCTTAGACCACATGGACAGTGAAATCTTTGGCGTCTCGCCATGCTTTACCTTATTCACAATGTAAGCACACAGTTCTGCTGATAGCTCAACATCACCACGGTAGTCTGGCGATCGATCGGTCTTGATCCGTGGGCTGAATAGGTTCGCTGAATCGTAGTATTTAGTTTCCATTAATCTCATCCTTACGTGCTTTGAACTTGGCTAACAGGTCCACGTACAGCGACTCATCGTGGGCCTTGATCTTTGCTACTGTTTCTTTGTTGTCCTTCCAGAACGCATTAAGCTCCGCCTCAGTGTTTGCCGTAGGCAAGAACTGTATGAACATATTCATAGCAAAATCAACAACTTCCGCCATACCTTTAACAGGTTCTTGAGGTTTAGGCTCAGGCTTTGGTTCCGGCTTAGCTTGCTGAGGTGCAGAAATAACTCCGCCACGTGGCGGAGTTTTCACAGCCGCGTTACCGTCATCATCTTCTGGAGCGATACCGCAAGCCGCCATGAGTGAGTACCTACGTGCATAAGTCAATGCCGATCCATATCCTTGGGCGTCATGCTTTGCTGCTGGTACATGAAGCTTGCCAGCCGATAACAGTTCGCCTGATGTATGGACAAAGACTGTTTCAACTGTCACGCCATCTTGACACTCATGCGTCATTTGCATCAATGCGATACCGTTGTCATTCAGCGCATCAATCACTGCTTCAACGCACGTAGCGAGGTCTGCGTAGCGATTACGAAAATGGCTATTCGTATGTGTTTTAAGGGCTGGGCTAAAACCCTTTTGCGCCTTGACAAGCGCCGATGCTATTTCTTTCATAAACCATCCTTATAAATAAATGTATAACCGCCTGTATGCGTATATTTTTTGCATAAGACTTTACGAATATTTTCCCTAAAAAGACCAAGCTGTTTAGCTGCCTCTTTTATTGAAGGAAAAACCTGTTGTGTCTCAAGACACATAATCGGTCTTCCCCTGGCTTTGATGTCCCTGATAGGTATGCCAAACTCAAGAAGACGTTCCCAAACTGTGGTTGAGGAAACACCAGCATATTTTGCAATACGGGAAATTGACATCATCTCGTCAACATAAAGCCTTCGAAGCTCTTCCCGACTAGCAAAATGCTTGTAATTTCCAGAATCCGGACCGCGCTTTTTGGGTCGACCTTTAAGCGCATCCCCGATTTTCTCCCCCCACCAGCGCTCTTTAACCCGAACACCATCACCGCCTAGAGAAAAATTCGCGCAACACTGTCCTTTAGATTTATAAAAATCAATCCAATAAATTTCTCTTGCGTATGCAGTCTCTTCGTCCGAGCATTCTTCAATGATGGAAGCTGTATAACCATGTTTACAAACAATTCGTTTCCAGAATTTGCTTCTGTTCCCAGTCGTATATAGACGCTTCCCAGATCCTTTGCCTACATAAAAAATTCCGTATGTCTTGTTCGAGTGTGCGTATACATAAAATTTGTTCATTCATACATTGTAACCCATACTTTAGACCGGAAGTGCGGGTTGTTACTTTGTTTTAGTGCAGGGCTGAATCCCTTTTGTGCTTTAACTAATGCTTCCGCTATCTGCTTCACTTGCTTCTCCTAGTTGTCTACCGAAATCACAGTACTGCCTTACATCACAAAAACTTGTACATCTTGTATTAGCTCCGGGGCGGTGAACGATTTCCTGGCCGGGCTTTACCGCATCCTTTGCTTCTTGCTCTAGCAGGAATACCTTCAGTGCTCGCTTGGCGCCAGGCTTCATGATGGCCCATGCTTCAGGCTTGGCCCATCGTTCGTCTGGTGTGCACAGTGGCGGATCATCCATGACTGTTGCGGCATGGAGTGCGATACGGCTTTTGATAAAAGCTTCTTGCTCTTCAAAGGTCCACAGGGGTACATCGATCTGTACGATCGGTGCTTCTGGATAGTCCGCCTGGCGGCCTACGTTCCTGCGAGCCCAGTCTCTTACGATCGCATTGATCTTCAAGCCAACGACGTTATGGCCATGGGCAAGGGTAAGATAGGCGTAGCAGTTCAGTTGGTGTTCCCATTCGATCTTACCTTGCATGACTGCAAAACTGCTCGTAACTTTCCAGTCCTCGATGATGCGACCATGGGGCGTGACAACCTGGCGGTCGATTGCACCAGAGATCTTCCAACCATTGATCTCTTTGAAGTACCGCTGCTCAGTGATCACGTCTTCTTCTGAGAACTTATCAAGGATGTGATGGACGGCTGTACCGAATAAACTGAAGACGGTATCGGATACGTCTTGTTCCATGTCATCGAAGTGCTTGTGCTTGAGTGCTACGACCCGCGGGCTGTCGATGAGTTCTGTGACAGATAGCTTGGCATCGCCCTTGGAGTAGTTCTTGTTGCGTGCAAATCGCAGCAGGACGTCTGGCAGGTTGTATTTGTTAGTGATGTTCATGGCTTACTCTCTTCAAACTTCTCCATAGCCGCGAGCAAAAGTTGTAGGATGTCTGGGCGAGGGTCCTGAATGTAACGGTGAATCCAGAACATAACGTCCTCCGCCGCAAGGATGGCTTCGTATAACCATCGTTCATGGTTCATCGCTCCCTCCGTTTAAGCATCTCGTCCGCCACAAGGTATGCAATATCTGCAAAGGCAACCTCTGGCTTTTGACTGGGTACCTGGCCCCACTTGCCCGAAAAGATGCCGGTGATTACAGCCGCGGCGAAAAAATCTCTGAGCGCCATCCCTGCTGTGTTTGGTTCATGCAGGTGTCCTACGTCATGTGGGAATGCGTATTTTGTTTTAGCCATGATTCTTCTCTTTTAGTTTGGCTTCAATGGCTTTTGCAAAGGCAAGCACACCAAAATTCTTGCCACCTTCGTAGAGATTTGTATCTGCTAGCTCAAACACAGCATCATCCGTCAGCCCAACCCATTGCTTCTTTGGTGGTGCGGTGTAGAGCGGTGTGATATTGCTTGACCATCGCCACGCTTCTGCTTTAGTCCAGTGCAGTTGCTTGCCGTTACCTTTTGTTGGGCTATCGCTTATCCACGCCACCGGCTCTTGCTCTGTCTCTAGTGCTTGGCGCAGAACGGCGATGGCTTCGCTGTAGTAATTTTCATCGCCCGTTTCCGCCAGCATATCTGCGCTTGCATCCTCTAGCACCTCTATCGCTTCTTCAATAGCTTCTCTATCCATGATTCTTCTCCTTTAGCTTGGCTTCTGCCCACCAGACCGCTGATTGCCATGCTTGCTCAGTGACCCAAGATTCTTTTAAGCCTTGTGCAATCTCCTCATCAGTCAGCCCAACCCATTCACGCTTTGGTGGTGCGGCATAAACGGGAATCCATTCAGCAGACGGGCTGCTAGGCTTTCGAGCGGGACGATAGAAGGTAAAGTCCATTTCACCAGAGATAGAGTCGTACCACCCCACCGGCTCTTGCTCTGTCGCCAATGCTTGGCGCAGGGCGTTAATCGCTTCCGAGTAGTAATCTTCATCACCAAATTCCATGCGAGCCACATCGTTTGCATCCTCCAACGCTTCAAGCGCCATCTGCATAGCTTCTCTGCTCATATGTTCTTCTCCTTTAGCTTGGCTTCAATAGCTCTGGCGAATCGGTACATTTTCCGGTCTTCTTCGTACCCGTCAATCTCGTGTATTTCCTGATCGGTCAGGCCAACCCATTGCTTAGCTGGTTTGCTTGAAATACAAGTAACGGTGTACGGTTTGCCGCATTGACACCGCCACGCCGTAGGATCCTCCTTAATTACCCTGTTCACATGCAATTGCATCTGGCGCTGCATGCCCTCAACAAACCCACGCTCGTATTCTGGCCCGTCTGCTGGCGTCTTTGCTGTTTTGTTTTCAGTCATGCTTTCTCTCCTGTTGCTTTAGCGATGGCGGCGTGCACATACTCATAAGTCCTTGGCCGACCATCTAAAGCATTTGGATCATCCAGCACCATCAAAAGCGCATCTAACAAATCAGGCGCCGCGGCGATCAGGCGGGCATCAGCTTCCATTCGTTCTAACGTTTCAGGTTTGATAGGTGTGTATGGTGGCTGCCCGTAATTAATGCCATCAAGTATTACCGGCCCAGCCCATATGCCGCCCCATTGAAAGTCTTCACCTGCCAGGCAAGGATCGTATGGCTCTAACTTCCATGGTCCCGGTGTGTGCTTTCTCATCGCTTAACTCCTATGTTGTAGTAGGCAGATACCTTCCTCACTATCTCTATGAAGTCACCAAAGTTGTGAGCATTCTTCAAGGTATCCATATCAATCGAATCCCATAGCTCCTCTGCCTCATCAAGCTTCATGGGTTCCACGTCTTCCTTGAGTCGCTCTAACTTGGCGATCACTTCCTTGAGCACGTCAATCTGCTTCTGAATAAGTTCTGATGCCAGCATCTCAATATCCCGTGGGCATACCGGCATGTACCCATCGGCCGGCATGGTAGAAAATAAATACAAGGGCAAAGATCAGCATCACGCGGAGTGCTCCTGACCATCGGCCGTGCCAGGTCCAGTCTGAGACGGGCTGGTTCAGGTAGACGTTTTGGATCCAGAGCTGGTCGGGTGGGATTTCTGTGTGCCACTTGGCGACTGGCCTAACGTATCGGCTACCAATACGCGGCCTTTCTGGTCTAAGCGCGACATGACCCGCTTGATGGGTAGCTCTTGGCTTTCTTCTTCCAGTGATGTCCAGCATGCTTCTTTCTCCTGTCTAAATAATTTGTAATTGAGTCTGAAATACCTGCGCTGTGTGTCATCAATACGCATGACCACATTCTTGGATAGCGCCTTCATCATGGGCTTATCGTTATTCATGAATGCCAAAAGCTTATTGCGTAGCCATTGAGGATCGATCGGCAGCCAGTTGCAGTAAGTCTCTAAGCCCTCGCCCCAGATAAATTGGAACGCAGTCCGTGCCTCTGTATCGAGACGGTACTCACGCTTCTTCAGCGGTACGTTAGGCTCGCCGGTGTAGATCGGATGGCGGCATGTATCAAAGATCGCGGTGTTAATAACCGCTAGTAAGATGCGTTGTTCAGGTATGAGTTGATCGGCAGTCATTGTGTTCTCCAGTTAAAGAATGGTACTCTATGTTCACAACATATGGCAATACATATAGGAGGTATCCGACCAATGGCAATCAATAGCAGACAGAAGGGCCGGCGCGGTGAGCTGGAAGTGGCCAAGCTGATATCGCAGGCGCTGGATTTCCAAGTCAAATTGAATTATGACCAAGCCGCGGCGGGTGGCTATGATATGAAAGTATGGGGTTGGGCTGTGGAGGTGAAGCGAGCCGAGAATCCTGACTGGCGTGCATGGCAGCGGCAGGCATTGAATAGTGCATGGAAGGACGGTCTGATGCCGATCCTCTTTCACCGAAGGAACCATGCCCGGTACTGGGATGTGTATCTACCGATCAGTGTGTTTCTGGTGGTGTGGGGCGGCCAAGGACCATTTGATGAAAATGATTGGATGCAGGTATCGTTTGAAGTAGCAATCGCAACAATGAGGATGACCCATGGATCCACGTATACGCAAGGCGATCGTGAACGACATGATCGAATCAATACCTCAGTCAGTGAAGCTTCAGGTGAAGCAGGAAGTGGCAGAGCGCACGGCACTGGAGTTGCAGATCAGGTCCGTCAAGCTACTGGCTGACACTCAGGCGTTCAGTAACTGGCTCAAAAAAAACCCCGGCGAGGGGAGCCGGGGAAAGACCTAAACAACCAGGAGACACAGCCATGGACTAGCCGTGAATTTCATGGTATCATGATTTCGTTGTCGTCGTTGTCAACAAACCTGAAGGCCGTTTACTCATGCTTCCGCCCTCCTAACCGAGGGACAACGACCGGGAGCAGCAGTAAGCGGCCTTTGTGTTTTTGATGCACGGATTGCAGACCAAAGTTAGCTGCAAGCCAAGTGGGACTCAGAACCCAGCCGAAACCGATAACTTTGCGCAGCCAGACCGCTAGAAACGCCGCCGTAACTGCGCGAGAGGGCCACGGGGATCTGTCAAAAGCCCGACTGATATGAGTGACCTCGCAAGAGGGATGGAAGACCAGAGACAGGGGTGCGCGTCACCGTAACTTCCATAGTTAGCCCATGCGTAGAGGCTAGCCGTTGATTCCGAAGACTCGTCCGGACGCATCAATGCCACACTAAACCCCTCTCGCAGGGGTTTAGGTGAGTATTTCCGAATTCAAACCGAGATCTGAACCGAATGCATACAGTAAGAAAGAAGAAAGAAGTTATAAATAATATAAGGCGACAACTGCGTTTTTAACTGATACACTTCAAGCACACACTTGGAGGTTTTATGGAAACGACATGTTCAGTTGAAGGATGCGGTAAGCCTGCACGTAGGGTTAAAGCTTTGTACTGCGAAATGCACTACATGCGCATGTACAGAAATGGTGTGCTTAATCGAATCATTGAAGCAAAGCCACTTGAGCACTCTCATGGATACATTCTGATACCCGCCAAGGGGCATCCGCTTGCCAAGGGTTCAAGTCACGTATACGAACATCGGGCTGTGTTTTACAACGCTCATGGCGCCGGCCCATTTAACTGTCATTGGTGTCAGTCAATCCTTACTTGGGATGACATGCACATCGATCATCTTGATGATGACAAGAAGAACAACCTGCTAGCCAATCTTGTTGCGTCCTGCCCTGTCTGCAACCAAAAGCGCGGCTTTCACAAAGCCAGGAAAACCTGGGCAAACAAGACGGGCCTTACTGCATTTGGCAAGACCATGACTCTTAACCAATGGGCTGAGGAATTAAAAATCTCCCGCGCATCAATCATCGCAAGGCTCAAGAGGGGGTGGTCACTGGAGCGCACTTTGAGCGAGCCACGCGGAAAGCAAGGGCCGCCATCTGCAACCTGCCGCTCATCGACCCGACGAACGGTATGCACAAACGCATAAAACTGTGGTTAAATACTCCTACCGACAAGGAGATAACCATGGACGAAATAATCAAACAGCTTGGCGATAAATGGCCATTTAAGTACCACTACTGCGAAGACGGAGAGGTGCTTGAGAAGCAACCCGTGGCCGAGGAACCCATTGAGGAGGCACCGTTCTGATGGACCGCGAAGACATCATCCGCATGGCGCGTGAATGCCAGTTCGCTCATTACTATGAGTCAGGTGATCTTGTTGCAACGCCTCAGTTAGAACGCTTCGCTGCCCTTGTTGCTGCTGCCGAGCGTGAGGCGTGTGCGAAGGTGTGTGACGCTGTGCAGAAAAAGAACGAAGACGACGGAGCATGGATGTGGGAAGCGAGAAACTGCGCCGCCGCCATCCGAGCAAGGGGGAACAGTGAAACCCATCGATGAATCTTATCTGGCGTGGATAAAGGATCGTAAAGAACCTTTCACGTCAGAGGATGCTGCAAAACACTTTGGCGTCTCAAGAACCACGGCGGCAGAGCGTTTGCGTGTACTGACTGGGCTTGGTTATGTCACAGCAACCAAACACCCGGTCCGATTTAATCAGTTGCTTTACACATACAAAGAATTTAGTTGGCATGACCCATTCAACCTAGCGGGGAAACTATGAACTTAGAACCAATCATGAAGCTGACCAAGGACCTTAAAGTCGCAGCCGCCAAGCTGTCTGATGATGAGGCAAGATTCCTGGTCGATTACTACTACATTGCCCAAGAGGACCGTAAGCGTTCAACCAACCAGGTTCGGGCGCTGGATGAATCCATGGAGCCCAATGCAGTGATCGGCTGGCTGGCATCCCAATCCAAGGGGCTGGAAGAGCAGATCAAGAAGGCGCTCGATTCCTACACTGAGTCGCATGTTATGGGCGCATGGATGCGGCAGATCGTTGGCATTGGCCCTGTCATTTCCGCGGGTCTATTAGCACACATTGATATCGAGAAGGCTCCTACCGTTGGGCATATCTGGCGCTATGCTGGATTAGATCCCACAAGCAAATGGGAGAAGGGACAGAAGCGCCCATGGAATGCAGGACTGAAGACGCTTTGCTGGAAGGCTGGCCAATCCTTTATGAAATTCTCTGGCCGTGATGACTGCTACTACGGTCATGTCTACAGGGAGCGCAAGAACTTTGAGATCGCCCGCAATGAGCGTGGTGATAACAAGGAACTGGCTGAGCAACTGAAAGAGAAGGTAGGCAAGAACACGGAAGCTTACAAGCATCTATCCAATGGCTTACTACCGCCAGGCCAGATCGATGCAAGGGCAAGAAGGTATGCGGTCAAGCTATTCCTGAGTCACCTCCATGGCGCTTGGTATGAGACGCACTTTGGTACGAAGCCGCCGCTGCCCTATCCGATCGCACACATGGGCCATGCTCATTTCATACCGGCACCTGTTTAACCACGCTCACCAAGAGAACCAAATGGATTGAGTGAGTCATCGAACAAGATAGAACCAAAACCATAGAACGAGTCATCAGTTGCGAGAGAACCAATATATGAGAGCGAGTCAAGGAACCCGAGAGATCCATACCACGAGAACGAGTCGTGAGCATTGAGCGAACCATCAACAAAGAACGAGTCAAAGCGCTTGAGAGAACCAATGATTTCAAACGAGTCAGCTAGATTGAGAGAACCATGCAGACAGATCGAGTCACGAGCATCAAGAGTACCAAGGAGATCAAACGAGTCATGCCTCCAGAGAGAACCACACTTTGAGAACGAGTTATGAAAAACGAGAGAACCAAGGAATTTGAACGAGCCATGGGTGTAAAGAGCACCATGCTGAGGAAGCGAGTCAAGGTAGCCGATAGAACCAATTCATGCGAACGAGTCAACACATCTGAGAGAACCATAGGATCAGAACGAACCAAGACCACTGATAGTTTTATCGTTGATAGAGTGAGTCATGTCGGGTAAGACAGCCTGCCAACAGGAACGAACCAAATCGAGTAAGAGGACCTGTTAGGTTGAGTGAGTCATCGAACAAGATAGAACCAAAACCATAGAACGAGTCATCAGTTGCGAGAGAACCAATATATGAGAGCGAGTCAAGGAACCCGAGAGATCCATACCACGAGAACGAGTCGTGAGCATTGAGCGAACCATCAACAAAGAACGAGTCAAAGCGCTTGAGAGAACCAATGATTTCAAACGAGTCAGCTAGATTGAGAGAACCATGCAGACAGATCGAGTCACGAGCATCAAGAGTACCAAGGAGATCAAACGAGTCATGCCTCCAGAGAGAACCACACTTTGAGAACGAGTTATGAAAAACGAGAGAACCAAGGAATTTGAACGAGCCATGGGTGTAAAGAGCACCATGCTGAGGAAGCGAGTCAAGGTAGCCGATAGAACCAATTCATGCGAACGAGTCAACACATCTGAGAGAACCATAGGATCAGAACGAACCAAGACCACTGATAGTTTTATCGTTGATAGAGTGAGTCATGTCGGGTAAGACAGCCTGCCAACAGGAACGAACCAAATCGAGTAAGAGGACCTGTTAGGTTGAGTGAGTCATCGACGCAGAAAGAACCGGGTCAGCCGAACGAACCTAGACGAGCAAGAGAACCATTACCGGGAAGTGAGTCATCGACGCAGATGGAACCTAGTCAGCCGAACGAACCATGCATCATGAGAGAACCTTGGTATGAAAGTGAGTCAAATGATGAAAGAGATCCATGCGAGGCGAACGAACCTAGAGCGAAGAGAAAACCTAAGCGGTCAAGTGAACCACTCGAGCCCAGAGCACCATCCGCCCAGAGTGAGTCAAGTTAACGAAGAGAACCACAAGTTGTGAACGAACCAAGCAATGGAAGTGAACCATAAATCGAGAGTGAGCCAAAGTGGCCAAGAGCACCAATTCGGCCGAGCGAGTCAGAAAAAGAGAGAGAACCAATCGTCCAGAACGAACCAGAGATTGCGAGAGAACCTTGGTATGAGAGTGAGTCAGCCAGGCTGAGAGAACCAAAGTACACGAACGAACCAGCACTTGAGAGAGAACCATGAGTGTGAAGTGAGTCAAAAAAAATCGTGAGCACCAAAGTCACCGAGCGTTATTAACTTAAGAGAGAAATATGGAAAGACACCAGTTATCAGCAGCATTCCCAGACATGCCCGACGAGGACTTTGAGGATCTCATTCACAGCATCAAGGAGCACGGGCAGAGGGAGCCCATCACGGTTTATGAGAACAAGATCCTTGATGGCTGGCACAGGTACCGTGCCTGTCAGCAGTTGGATATCAACCCCATGACCACCTTGTATGAAGGCAATGACCCGGTGTCTTTTGTCATTGACCTAAACCTCCACCGCAGGCATCTGTCGCCAGGCCAGAAGGCGATCGCCGTGGTTACATGCAACGCATGGCTACAGGAAGGAAGGCCTCAGAAAACTCCGCCACGTGGCGGAGTTATTACACCTGCTTACAAATCAGCGGAGCAAATGGCCAAGGAGGCTGGGGTAGGTAAGCGTACGGTAGAGCGTGCCAAGAAGGTTGCACAGTCAGGCGACAAGGAAGTCATTGAGGCGGTCAAGAAAGGCGCCATGAGCCTATCAGAGGCGATCAAGGTAGTAGACAAGGACGACCCTGAGAATGCGCCTCCAGCGCCTGTTAAACCGGTCCTGAAGTCAGCGGTATCGCAAGAGAAATACGACGCCCTGAAAGTGGCTTATGACGAGCTGAATGAGCAGTATCAAGAGATCCTTGATAACTACCAAGAGCTAGCCAAGGAAGTCACGATCCTTACAGCGCTCAGGGATACAGAGCACTACCAGACCATGAAGCAGATGCAGTCCACGATCGACAACCTCACCGAGGCACGGGACAAGTGGCAGCGGGAGTGCGCCGAGCTGAAGAAACAAGTTCTGTATTGGAAGAAACATGCTGATCGAAAGTCTGCGTGATTATCAAATCAAGGCGCTTGATGAGCTGAGGGACGGTGTCCGTAAGGGGCATCGATCCCAGATCTTGGTGGCGCCAACTGGCGCGGGCAAGACGGTCAGTGCCAGCTACCTACTGAACGAGGCAAGGACCAAGCAGAACGTGGCATGGTTCATATGCGATCGGGTGTCATTGGTAGACCAGACCAGCGCAACACTGGATAGGTATGGCGTATCCCATGGCGTCATACAGGCGGATCACTGGCGGTGGCGTCCGTATGAATATGTGCAGGTTATATCCGCACAGACATTAGCAAGACGCAAAATAGATAATGAACCAAAGTTAATCGTTGTAGATGAAGCGCATGTATTACACCGTTCAGTAATTAATGCGATTGAAAAATATCCTGATGCAATTGTTGTTGGATTAACTGCAACACCATTTACAAAAGGATTATCAAAGATATTTACTAACGTAGTAAATAGCACCACGACCGATAAACTAATTAATGATGGTTGGTTAGTGCCAGTTAAAATGTTTGTAGCGAAATCCGAAATGGATATGCGTGGCGCCGCGGTCAAGTTCGACGGCGAGTGGGCAGAAAAAGATATGGAAAAACAAGGGGTTGAGATCGTCGGAGACATTGTGTCCGAGTGGATCGAGGCTACCAATAAACATTTTAATGGCCCGGTAAAAACAATTGTATTTAGTGCAACCGTTGCACATGGTGAGGAATTGTGCAGAGAGTTTGCACAACGTGGTTATAACTTTCAGCAGATCAGTTATAAAGATGGTAATAATGAACGACGCAGAGAGTTAATCGAAGAGTTTAGAAAACCAGACAGCGAGATAATCGGATTAATATCTTGTGAAGCATTAGCGAAAGGATTTGATGTTACAGATATTAAAATCGGTGTCTGTGCCAGGCCGTATAGAAAATCATTATCTGGTCACATTCAACAAATGGGCAGGGTTATGCGCCCGCACCAAGGCAAGGACTTTGCCGTCTGGCTGGATCACGCAGGAAATCTGACTAGGTTCTGGGAGGATCAGGTTGATGTGTTTGCCCATGGCGTACAGGAATTGGAGGATGGAAAGCTAGACGCCAAGGTGCGCAAGGAGCCTACTGAGAAAGAGAAGGCAGAGATCAAATGCACGGCATGCGGGTACATGTTCCGCGGCCGGGTGTGTCCATCGTGCGGGGCAGAGCGTAGGGCTGCAAGCAATGTACTGAATACGGCTGGCCAGATGGTGGAGTTTGGCGGCACCAAGTCATCGGATTGGATGTCAGACAAGCGGCTGGTTTGGTGGGAGATTGTGCAGATCAGCAAGGACAGGAAGCGCGGGGACATTGCGGCGGCTGAACGATTTGCCAAGGCCCAGTACAAGAACCTGACGGGCGAGTGGCCCAGGTGGAAGTTTCACGAGGCGATCTTTGTGGAGCCAAGGATGGTTACACAGAACAAGATCAAGCAGCAGGTCATCAAGTACGCGAAGAGTAAGTTTGGCAGGAGGTTGGTATGACGCCACAGGAAATCGTGAGGGCGCTGGAAGCTAGGGGTATGACGCATCACCAGATTGCCAAGTCAATTGGTGTAACGCAGTCATCAATATGGCGTATCGCCGCGGGGATAACGACAGGCCCGAAGTACTGGGTCATGGATTCATTGAGGCTACTACTTGGGGGGAAGGCATGAGCGGAGATCACAACATGCACCAGAAGCCAAGGTCATATCTTGATGACTTTGAATGCCCAAGATGTGGGCATTGTTGTAAATCAGATTTAGCAAGGGTTGGGGAAGTTGGCGTATGGGGTGAGTGGCAGGGGCTGACGGATGAGGAACACGACAGAATAAAACTCAATTATCACAACATGACGTAGACCCTTGAAATGTTTGCCAGAGCCATTGAACAAGCCTTGAGGGAGAAGAACACATGAGTTTTGTTGCACATGCACAGGCCCATGGACTGATCATCAACCATGCCATACCTGATGGCAGGTGGCACCGGGTACCCACGGTAGACAAGCCACGCAAGAGGAATGGTGCTTACATCTTTGATGGCAACTCAGGCGTGGTGAAGAATTGGGCAACTATGGAATCGTTCGCCCGGTATGGTGAGAAGGTAAGCCAGTTCATCAAATACTTTGACGACACAGAAGAGCGTATCAAGCATGCACGGGCGGCTAAGCAGGCGCAGGAGATCATCACACGGTCAGTGATGGCAGAGCATGACTACCTCAAGCGCAAGGGCTTCGCGTCGATGAAGGGTCTTGTCGCTGATGAAGAGTTGATCGTACCCATGAGGGACTTCAAAACCTACCAGCCAACGAGCGTGCAGCGTATCAAGGCGGACGGCAGCAAGAAGTTTCTGCCAGGCGGCCGGACAAAGAATGCGGTCTTTGTGCTGGGCAACCGCCACGCGGCGGTGTCGTGGTTGTGCGAGGGGTATGCGACAGGGTTGTCGATTCAGGCTGCACTGCGGTCGATGTATTCCGATGCCGCGGTGATTGTTTGCTTCAGTGCGTACAACTTGGCGCACGTGGGCAGGCAAGTGAAAAAGGGTTTCGTGTTTGCGGATCACGACGAGGCTGGCATTCGCGCTGCTGAAGAGCTGCCTTGGCCATGGGTAAAAAGTGATGCACCCGGAGAGGACGCGAATGATTTGCACCTCAGGGCTGGCCTGAGGGCGGTTCGGTTAGTGCTTCAGAGTGCGGTACTCGGCAAGCGCGGCGGCGAGTAGGGCTTGAGCCTGGTCGTCGGTGATACCCCATAAGCGGCAATGCATGGCAAGGGCTGACGCTAGAGCGGCGGCGGCATGGGCTGGATGGTCGAATAGTTCAGGCAAAGCCGACATAATGTCGGCGATGCCTTCTTGAATCTCCATGTAATCTGCGGTTTTCATTCGCGCATCATACGGCAGCAAAGCCAAAAGCCCACCATGCGCCGGGGCCCTGCTGGATTAGTCCGGCCGGGCTCCACATTTCCGCAATGCGTTCGTCTGCTGAGTCGATCAAGCTTTCAGCATAGGCGCGGGGCTCGTAGTGCTTAGGGCATCGGATGAGCACAAAGTCGCCTTTGTCGGCGAGCGTGCCGGTAAACCCACCATTACCGAAAGCAAGCTTGGCGGCGTGCGTGCCAATATCAAAAGCCCTTGACGGGCTCTCTCCAGTTACCAGTTGGATAAAGGGTTGAAGCGTCATGCGTGCGCCCTTTCGAATGCTTTCGCCTTCGGGCCATGGACTACGATTACAACGCTCGCGGCGGTGGGTTTAAGGGCTCCATCGCATGCACCGCAGTTGATACACTGGCGACCCTTATCGGCCGGGCATTCGATCTCGTGCTTGGCGATCGGCTGCGCCTTGGTCTTTACTCTGAAGTAACGCCAGCCCATAGCGCGGGCTATATCTGCATCGGCGGCCGTTTCCACTGATGCCATGCAAAGCTCGCGCATCGGCTGGGCCCATGATTCGCGCCATTGGTGGGTGTAACCCGTCCAGCCTTCGGCCGTTTCAAGCAAGCGAAGCCAGTATTGCAGGGGTATCATGGCGGGGTCGCCGGCTGCGCCTAATCGAACCATTCGCCCCAGGATAATCCGGCGCATAAGCGCAGGCTTGCGGCGCAAGTCCATGTATCCGCCCCGGTGGTAAGTTTTCCATACGTTCGCGGGTGCTTTGCCCCATTCGATATAGCACTCAGCGTGCATCGGACAATCGCCACAATAGGCGCGGTCGGCCCCGGTGGCGCGGGCAGCGAGCGGGTGCATGTCTTCGCGCAAAATCCACGTCTGAATCATGTTCCCGGTTTTGCCGTTCGCGCTCGTGAGCGTGGCAATCCCAACGATAGGGGCGTTATCGATCGGGCTTTTGCCCCGGTAGAAAATAAACCCTCTCATTTGCTGCGCCTCGCGTCTCTGATTTTTTCGATGATGCCTGCAAGCTCGAAGTCGTAAGCGGTGAAAACAATCCCGCCCCCATAGGCGCGGCCCCGGTAGGCTTTACCGCCCCATGGTTTCGCGCTATGCACTGCCATTTGGTAACGCTGCGATATGGTGTATTGCGCGCGGTACTGGTCGGCCATTTCGGGAGGCTCCACGTCCAAAAAGTGGATGATGTGGCGCGGGTTGCCGTTAATGTCGTTCTTAATACGTGTAAATCGTTCGTTCATGGTTTCACCCTTAAATAATTGTGCCTTGGCCCTGACAATCCGGGCAGTCTTTCCATACAGGCGTCATTGCATCGCAACCTTCCATCGCTGCGCCCCATTCGTTTGTTTCCCATCCTTCTTTTTTCCAATGAGCCGCGCAACCTTCGCAACCATGCGTGTTATTCCAGATATCTGAAGCTTGGTTTTCTACTTCATCAATTGCGGCGTAGAACCGTTTATTGAATGCTTCGGGTTCCTCGTCGGCTTGGTTGATCTCAAGTTCAATGTCATCTGTTCCATAGTCCACGCCTTCGACAATGCTGCCGACCAGTAGTGCGGTTATCAGAATGCCTTTCTCGTCGAGGTCTTTCCATGACCCAAGCTTGTGCAGTTCCCCACAATGAACCCATTCAGACCGTTCGATGTCTGAAGGGTAATCATGGAAACCGTCCGGCTCGATGGTTTCAAAATAATTTATTCGGACGCTGAGATATGCGCCGCAGGCAGTCCACTTGTAAACCTGTCGGTAAAGCTCGGCGGGGCTATCAGCATTGGGAAAAGCCTCGGCCAGATAAGTATTGTCGAGGTTTTCTTGGTCGTACTCTGGTGGGTAGTCGTGCATGATGTTATCTCCTCAAAAATTGCAACAGCCACAACACGGCGCGTCTTCGCACCGGCCGGCTTTGTTGCGGTAGTAATCGCGGCCGCTGATGCGGTAATGGTCTGAAACGGTTCGGCGGCTGGACATGTACCGGCCCACGGCTTCGGCGGTTTCCTCGTCTAAGTCGGGCTCGATTTCATGCGCGAGCCAGGCGTGCCGGTTGCGTGGGTCGTAAGCGATGCGATCGCCGGGTTTAATCGGTGCTCCCGATTGAGAGCAGCCAGGGTAACGGGCTGTGATTAGTTTCATGGTTTCACCTGATGTCGTTATATTCGAGAATCTGAACGTCGCCGGCCATGACAAAGCGCACCTCAAGCGAGCTAGTCGCGGACATGTGCCAATCATCGGCGCAGGTGCGGCGGGCTATCTCCATGGCATCGGCCACATTGCAGGCCCAAAGGGTTTCGATCCAGTCGGTCGATTCGCCCACAATGCACACGGTGTACTGATGGCGGGGAGCGTCCGGGTCGTCGTTTAATTTGTGCATGGCTAAATCCCTTCGAGGGCCATCTGGCCCCGGTTGATTTGGTCGGGCCTGATTTGGTAAACGTATGATCCGCAACTTGTGACGCGCTCGCCATCCTCCAGCATCTGCTCGAAAATCTGGCGGTCAAGCTTCGGGATTGTTTCCAGGGTGGCGTATTCCCGGACATATGCACCGGATCGCGTGCTACGGGTGTTTAGTTCGTCGCGGTCAATATCGCCCATGAAATGCAAAATAAAGCGGCTCATGCTGATTGCTCCTCAAATTGCCGACCAGCATCCGAGCCATTCCCGGAAGCTTGCCTGATTGAATAGTGCTAGCGGTGTGGGTGTGCCGTTTACCGAGCGGGTAACGTAAACGACACCACGGGTTAGTTGGATTTGTGCCGGGCTCATGCTTTCCCCCTTGCGCCGATGAAGCGTTCAAAGCGGCCGGAAATGTGGACACTTCCCCAGTGGGCGGGATAGCAGGCGGCCCATGCGAGTGCTTCGCGGTAGGTGTGCGCCTTGTGCGTATATGTCTTATCGTCCGCATAAACTCGGACGGTGAAGGGTGCAAGCCTGAGGGCTAAGCGGTGTATCAATCGTTTCATGTTGTGGTTCTCTCTGGTTAAGGTGCAAAAGCGCACCCCAAAGCCCCGCACGCGAGGCGATGGGCTGGGCTCTCAGCGTGTAGCCTTCTGGTAATCAGGATGAAAAACACCCACGGAATAAGCAAGGGAGCGGACGGCCCAGTCCTTAGCGTATTGCATGCGTTCAGGATAGGTAAAGCGTTCAGAGTCAATAATGCTTATAGCGTCAGCAAGGCAAGCGCGAGAGCTAGAGCACTTGGCATGCTTGCGAGCTAGGATGATGGCTTGATTGGTTGTCATGGTTAAAAGCTCCAAGGGATAGCCCCGAAGGGCTGGATTGATTAGCGAAGGGATAAGCCAAGAAGAACGGAAACAATTAAGGCAATGGCATGCAAGGCAAAGAAGCTGCACGCGAACAAAGCAAAGCCAAAGGCAAAGCGGTCGAAGTACTTATCAAGTAGGGTGTAAAGGGTTCTCATGTCGTTGGCTCCAGGTTGTGATTAATCAATGCAATACATCATAGGCTTGTCATGTATTGTATGCAATAGGCTAAGGGGAACAAATGGACTAATGGCAGGTTCTAGCTGACGTGCGGTTGACTGCGGCAGATAAACGGTCATAATGCGTTCTTATTTCGTTCTCATGGGGAAGGCATGGCAAGCGCAAGGTCGGCACTGCCAGATAGGGCATTGAAGGCATTACAGAAGGGCATACCAGCGGATAAGGTACTTACACCGGGTTTGAACCTAACGCCCCAGGAAAAACAATTTGTCCAGGCAATAGCAGAGGGAGCGAGTAAGAGAGATGCTTACATCGAAGCATATGAGCCACAAGGGAGCTCGCGCAGTACTACAACGGCAGCCTGGCGTGTGGCAGAGCGCAAAGACGTGAAGCAAGCGATCGCGGTGCAAGAGGGGATCCAGAGATTGAGGTATTCACAGAACCCCCTTCAGATAAGGGAATTTGTGGTCGATAGCCTCCAACACGAGGCGCGAACGGCTCAGCGGCCCGGTGACCGGCTCAGGGCTTTAGAGCTTTTGGGCAAGCTTGCGGATGTCGCAGCCTTCGAGACCCGCTCGGTCGTCACGCATCAATCAGGTTCGGATACTACCGCGAAGCTGCGCGAGAAGCTAGCCAAGCTCGGCGCGATCGATGTCGAGGCCCGCCAAGTGGCGGAGGGGGGAGAGGAGCCCACCCCACCCCCACCCCCACAAACAGGCCGGGTGTCTGGTGGGCCGACTAGGTCCACTAATCCACACGTACCACCCGATAACTTTTCGGACACCCACCCCCCTGAAAACGGAGAAACACCGCCACGTGGCGGAGTTTTTGGGGAAGAGGCCCCCTTGGAAGAAAGTTTGGGTTCCCATGGTGGGGGGAAGAAAAAAAAGGAGAAGCCGATATGGGAGGATCCGAAGCGGTGGTATGCGGAGACGATGGGGGAGGTGCCGAAGATAGAGTGGCAGCCTAGGGAGGAAGCTAGGGATGAGGTGCAGAAGAGGTTGAAGGATGACGAAGGCGGAGGCTAAGGTATTGTTGGCGGTGAAGACTTGGTGGGAGTTGTATCACTTTGGTCCGTCGTATGACGATATACGGTTTGTGTTACTTCAGGATAGTAAGAGTAATGTGCATAGGCTTGTGAAGAGTTTGTGTAAGCAGGGGTATTTGAAGAGGACGCCTGGTAAGAGTAGGAGTGTTAGGGTTGTGAGGAAGAAGGATGCATTATGAGTTTGTTGAGATTGGCACCTCTGACTTTGATACGGAGCTTCAGAGGGCCAGGGGTTTTGATAGGGGGTTGTCTGTAGATCCTTTATTGGTTTACTTGAACAAGTTGCCATCGAAGGATGGGGTGCATAAGGTCCTTGGGGTGGTGTCGGGTACGGATGGTTGGGTGGATTGTTATTACATACCTGAAGATGATATTCGTAGCCTTGGGCTTCCTTGGTGGTTGCGTGGATGTAATAGTGTGATGAGTATGCATCCCACGGGGGTGGCGATACTTAAGAATGCTGGATTGGATCCAGAGGTGGTGTTTAAGAGCTGCCGGGTTCCGATGTATACGGTAAAGACGTTGTTTGAGATGTATCAGGTAAGTTCGCTTGGGTTTTTGAAGGTTGATACAGAAGGTCATGATGGGGTGGTGTTGAATAGTTATATGGACTGGCTTGCGTGTGGCGGGGCCAGGGCAAAGCAGGTTTTGTTTGAAAGCAATGTGTTGATTGACAAGGAAGTTGTTGACAGAGTCATAGAGCGCATGACGGCATCAGGTTATGTGCTGGTATCTAGGGGTGAAGATACGGTGATGCGTTGTGATTGATCTTAGGCAGTTGGCTAAGGCGGCCGCGGGTAAGTTGCATCTTCTTACGGAAGAGGAGAAGCGGTTACTGCTTAAGGAGATAGAGGAATTAGAAGCTGAGGATGCTAAGGCGCATGCTCAGGGTGGTTTCATGGGGTTTGTAAAACGCATGTGGCCGGGGTTTATACCGGGGCGGCACCATGAGGTAGTGGCTAAAGCGTTTGAAGATGTGGTGAACGGCCATAACAAGCGGTTGATTATTAACATGGCGCCGCGTCATACCAAGTCTGAGTTTGCAAGTTACTTGCTGCCGGCTTGGTTTCTTGGAAAGAATCCACAGAAGAAGGTGATTCAGACATCGCATACGGCTGAGTTGGCCGTGGGTTTTGGCCGGAAGGTTAGGAACTTAATTGACTCAGAGGAATACCACGCCGTCTTTGATGATGTGAGGTTGAAAGCGGATAACAAGAGTGCGGGTCGGTGGGCGACGAATAAGGGTGGCGAGTATTTTTCAATTGGGGTTGGTGGATCGGTAACGGGTAAGGGTGCTGATCTATTGATTATTGATG
>OGWA01000008.1_pt1 | contig 29030 bp, 35 predicted proteins | sample 1575901 | NCBI WGS metagenome assembly OGWA01 (sample SAMN07581541, study PRJEB24739) | freshwater metagenome
GTTTCCCAGTCACGATAACGAAAACCCCCATTTGTGAACTCTTATGACTGCAAACGAAACTCTAAAAAATACAACTTCCCCAAATACACGATATGCTCTAAAAAATTTCTGGGCGCGGAGAGCCTTCAAAACCCCGCAGTTTCCTTCTAGGATGCCCCAGGACGCGTTTGCCTGCGTCCCGAGGGTTCTGGGTCGTCTGAATGAATACGCGAGGTATATAAAAAAATTTCTGGGCCCTGTGAGGCCCAGAAAAGTTTATTTAAAAATTTTGTTTATCGTATCTTGCTTCTGCTTTTTCTCGGTCTTTTGTAGTTGGTTTAGGACTTGTTCTGGCTTGGTTTGCTAAAAATTCATTATAAGCTCCCATTGGATCAAGGGCAGCTTGAGCCGCACCTAAAGCAACATCTGCTGCCTTTACCGACCAGTCTGGCATTTGGGAAAATGCCGCTCTCGAACCTCGTTCGACAGCATCGAACACGCCTGCTTCTTCTGCTGCGGGTTTAACCACATATTCTCCCGCCAACCCTCCTACGACGCCGGCACCAACGTTGGCCGCTGCCCCGACACCTGGAATTTTTGATCCTGGAATGGATTTTAAAGCAGCCCGTGGAGCAACCTTTGATGCTTGTGTGGCAGTGGCTTCAATTGCGGCAGAGGTTGGATCAAGTATCGTGGATGCAATATTTGCTCCCTTGGGTGCAGAGACTTCAGAAGTTGAAATTTTTGGTTGTTCTGATTGTCCTTTCAAGGCTGCTATCTTTGATCTGATTGCTTCTTGTCTTGCTTTGGCTGCTTCGGCCTCTGGACTTGGAGTCGCCATCTCTTTTTCTGCCTTTAAAACTCCTCTGGCAGTGGCATCTCTTAGGTCTTTTTGGGCAAGTAGATTTTTTCTTTTGGCATCGGATCTCTCATGTCTTGTCATTGCTGCCGCTTCTTCAGGAGATGCCTTTGACCCACCAGCAACATATTTTAGTTCAAAATCTCCTGCTTGTTTTGGAAAATTTGATGAAAAGTCTCTGTCTAGGCCTGCCCGTCTTAGTTGGTGTGCCATGGTCCCAGCCCCGGCACTTCTGGCATTTACTTCGGCGGGGTCTAGGAAGTATTGCGAATACTGCCGTTGATTTTGCACTTCTGTAGAAGCATTGGCCAATTTTGGATTAATTGATGTTTGCCCCAGACGCTCTCTTTCCCGTTGAAGAAGTTCAACGTCAGAATAAGTTCTTTTTCCTTCCTTTCTTCTTTGTTCTGCATCTCTCATCATTGCGGCCATCTGGTGTGCATGACCACCCGATTCATGGGCTACAGTATCTTGACTCTTAATAACTTCAAGACCATCTTTATTTGCAGATGCTACTACATCAATTTCTGGGTTTAAAGCCATTTTAAATACATTTGGTTTTTGAAATGAATCTGGATACAAGTGTTTGGTTACAGCTATAGGACTAAATCTAAATTCTCCTCGTGTAGCTTTTGGAAGTGTTGGGTCTACCAATATATCAAAAGGAACCACAGTTTTTCCAGCTTGTGCAAATCCTTTTGTTTTTCCAAGAGCTACATCATCAATTGTGTTAACTCCAGTTTCTATTTGATCTTCTATTGAAGGTCTTTCAATTAAAAATTTTTCAAGAATATTAATTCTTTCTTGAAGCTGTTCGCAAAGGTTTTTGTAATAATTCGTCAAATAGTCCATAAAAATATTTATAAAACCGAAAAAAAAATGAGGGAGCCCTAAAGGCTCCCTCAAATTATTTTAAAATCTTCTGGACATCCAGTCAGCTAGCCTGATGACTTGCTCCTTGAGCTGTTGCATCATTCTTTCGGAAGCTTGATTTACCATGACCATTTGTGTAGGATCGCCTCCAAGATCTGGGTGATGCTTTATGGCAAGTCTTCTAACTGCATTGCGAATTTCTTCCCGAGTCGCACCGGGGCTTAGGCCAAGAATTTCATGAGGTTGCTGGGCATGGGGCCATTCTCCACGACGGCTTCTGCCAGATCCTTGGCCTGACTCAGCTCTATCCCTGCTTTGCTGGCGAGCACGTGCTTCGGATTCTTGTTGGGTCTTGGCTTGGTTGTAGTTTGCAAACATCGTAGGGTTTGCCACGGCTGCTACGTAATGGTGCCTCAGCTGGCTTTGAAAGTGTGAATGAAGTTGTTCTTGTTGCTCCGGACTGAGATTTCCTAAACTGTCGATGAACGACTTTGCCTGTTTTAGCGAATTCACCATCTGGCTTTCTGCGGCGTGCTGTACCAGGGGTCTTCGACTTCCAGGGGAGTCCGCCATGGACTTTGTCGTTTTAATCACGTCCTGTGGCAAGGTAGACAGAGTGGATCTGTGCTGTTCAAATCCGGCATAATCTCTTCCAGTGTTTATGAATCTCTGCCAGTGGCTTATTTGGTCCGTTATTGGGGCTGAATCAGCGTCACCGTATAGACTGACAGAACTTACGGATTTATGAAAAAATTCAGAGGGAACAACAAAGTGACTTCCTCTGGTATGTGTTCTGGCGGTAGGCTCAATGTCCGAAATTTGTACGGTATGGCGATTTCCACCAAGATCACCAGTCAGTTCCCCGGTTTCATTTATTTCATCGTAATTTTGTTGAACTTCTTTAAGTCCCTGTGGGGTCAACAACGAAGGAAGAACGTCATGCGCTGTTTCAACTCCGGCTTCACTTGGTTTTATTCCAGGTGCCATCCGAGCAAAGTGTCTTTGTGCATCTTGCACAAAGTCTGTTGCGGCTCGATTGATTCCTGAATTTACGATGGCATGGGCACCCTGCCGGGCGATGCTTGTAAGCGTGGAGAGGTGTTTGGTAAAATTGTCACCTAAATTTTCTCCAACAAAATTTGCAGATACCTGTGCGGCATTCAATGCCGTGTTGAAAAGCGTCTGGGCATCATTTCGATATTCGCTAAATGGGCTAGCCATACGAATATTTATAACCCTTGTTCTTTAATTCTTTTGCTGTAAGCTTCTAAACTTTCAAGATGAGATGGATCTACATGGAGGGTCAATGGAGAGTCCCCGCCTTGGCCGTTCCACGTTGCATGCAAAAGATTGTTTTTGGAAATGGGTTTTCTTCTTATCATTTCATCTGCATACTGTATCATTTTTTCCGGAAGTACTCCAGGAAATGCGTGTACTGGTGCAATTACTTCTGGACCGCGTGAACCGTCTGGACCAATAACTCTTCCTTGTATTGCGATGTGGTTTGGATCGGAATCTTCCATACCAAACAAATGTGGTGCTTCATATGCCAAAGGAGCACTGACATGCAAAATTTCAAAATTGGCTAGTTTTGAATTTTCTAGTAATATATTTTTTTCAAGAACATTAATTTGTTCTTGAAGCTGTTCACATAAATTTTTGTAGTAGTTTGTCAGGTAGTCCATATTTTTTCAATATTGTTGTGGTGTTACGTGCATTCCGTTAACAGGACTTTCGGGTTGCGGGAATGGTGCTTGGTATTGCCCGCGACCCATTTGTATAAATTTTCTCATGGCAGCAATGTCGGCTGGAACTAATGTCGGGATTCCCGCTTGTCTAAGTGACTGGGATACGCTGGCACGTCGTTGAGCACTCATTTGAGGTATTGAAGCATACTGACCCAATTCGTGGAAGCCAAGACCTTTTCCGCTAATATTTTCTTTTGCAATATCACCCATTACATCTGCATATTGGGTTGCAGTTTCAACGTCACCGGTTGCGGCTACTGAAGGAAGTTCTTTTGTTGCTGTTTGGACGAGCATTTCTCTGGCCATTGCTCTTTGTGCATATGGTTTAATTGTATGTTTAGCTATTTCAGAGAATTCATCAACAGTCAATCGACGCCCAAGTTTTCTTTCAAGGTCATCCACGGCTTCTCTGTATTTTTTGTTACCTATTTCTTGAATTTCGGACGCAGACCGAATATTTGCTTCTAAAATATTAATTTTTTCTTGAAGCTGTTCGCAAAGGTTTTTGTAATAATTCGTCAAATAGTTCATGAAATTATTTATAAAATTTGTACACCTTCGTCATTGGTATAGTAAATTTTATGAAATGCTTCCTCACACCACTTGGCGCAGACCGGACAAGGCTTGGAATTTCTGAAGTCACCAAACCGATTGAACCTAAAGTTCAGCAAAACCAACTTTTCGCCACGAAGGTTCTTGGGAACCTTTCTCCATGCATCCAGTTCAGAATGCATTTCCGCACAGCGGTATCCCAAACGAAAAGAATCGGGGTGGGTCTTGAAAATATTCTGACCCACCGCGATTATCTTTCGCTTATAGATTACCAGCGATATGTGCTTCTTCTGTCTTTCCATCGCCATGGACAGAGGCTTGGCGACGGGAACAAAATTGTCAATCACATGCTGTATATTCATCTTTACGTCGTCAACTTCAGCTTACTCAGCGGATCGACCGACTGAGAAGGAGTGACGATTCCCTTGTTGAGGCTAGCGTCGTACTGAGTCTTGAGCTCTTCAAGAGGCTCAACGGTGAAAGCAATGTAGGACTTGGGAAGTTCGACTCCCTTTGCGGCCTTGGTGTACATCATCCAAGGCATCAGGCCAATCTGACCCTGACCAACAGGAACCAAAATGGCTGCATCCTTGAGGACATAGGTTGTGTCCTTTTCCTCAAAGCGTGCTAAGATTTCTTCACCGGAGTTTAGTCTAAATACTTTTACGTTCATTGTGATTCCTTTTTAAATGGTAAGATTGATTATAACCATTCTTTTAGCAATAGCAAGTATTACATCCATGAAATCTTTCAAGCAATACCTAGCCGAATCCCCCGAAAAACAAAATCAAGAGGAAGACGATCCTTTTGGTGGAAATGAAACCGTCAGACGTTTATACGGCGCAATTGTTTCAGCAGAACATGAAGGCGAAAAAATTGAAGATCCATATGCCTTTAATGAAAAGTTATTCATAAGAACCCGAGCAGGTGGTGGCAAATCGACGGCATACGGTCCAGCACAAATTACGTATAGTACCGCAAAAGGATTTTTAAAAACACAACCAAATTTGTTTGCCAAAAATCCAGATTACACAAATGCTTTTATTGCTCAAGGTGGCAAAATGTTGAAAGCCGATGTCAAGGATAAAAAGTATGGCTTGGGTTGCGTTGGTGATTTATGCGCACCAGAAAATAACAAAAAATATCAACAAATGGCTGCTGCCATAATTCTTGGAAAAGCCAAAGAGAAAAAAATTGATTTGTCTAAAGATTTGTCTGACCAAGATTTAAACAAATTTATTGGTTACTGGCGTGGAGCAGATGAAAAAGCGGATCCAAGATATTTTGCTACCTTAAGAAAAGCTTACAGAGGAAGCAAAGTTAAAACGGCAATGGCTCCTCAACCACCTCAGCTACTTTCGCTGCCCACCACTCCGGCTCCTCAGAATAACTCCATCGAGCAAACCTGACCTTTTCGTTGATGTAATACTGCCGATAGGCAACCACTGCATTTTCATGCTGATATTGCTCGGGCATTGCTTGTGCAAATGGAGTCAACTTTGCTTTGGTAATGTTAACCGGAGGATCATACAATTCGTCCATGAGCATGGATTCCATCTTATGGACCTTGCCGTAGCGGCGAGTGTATTCCTTGCAAAGAGCATATGCATGCCGCCACAACCACAGATAATTTGCACGAGTTTGACGTGTCCAGATGGTGCATGGATGATTGATCATGGTTGCTTTGCAGATATTTTTCTTTGTGCAAATGTAGGACTTGTATTTGCGCTTGTTGCTGACAACAAGAAGTTCTTCGCCATCAAGAACGTGGTGCGCCGTTGACAGCAGTTGGCATGATTCAAGAATCATTTTGATGACATGCTTGTCGCACATCATGCGGGCGGAAGTGGCTGCGTCGTTATCCAAGACAAAGATGTTCATAGGGTAGGTATTATAATCCATGAGCGTGTCCTGTCAAGATAAAAAGAAACGACTCCCGAACAATCTGGGAGTCGTCGGACCTGAGATACGATCTCAGGTGGGGTTATTTTTATTTAGATTTCGTGATGCTCAAAAACTGTGTTTATTGTTCGATTTACTTTGATCAGCGTGCCGCGCTTGTACATATCAGGCAAATTAAAAGACCCAACATAAGAGCAAGCCGAGCGCAAGCCACCCAAAATTTCCTGTACCGTATGTTGTACAGGTCCGCGATATGGTACTTCAACTGTTCTTCCTTCCGATGCCCTGTAATCGGAAAGCCCACCATTGTACTTTTCATTTGCAGTCTTGCTGCTCATTCCGTAGTGCAACATTCGGAGCTCTCCATGCTCACCATGTTTGATTTCACCACCACACTCGTCGTGACCGGCAAACAAACCTCCCGCCATCACAAAGGCGGCGCCGGCCACGAATGCTTTTGCAAAATCACCAGGATAAACTATTCCACCGTCAGCAACGATCCCAATACCTGACGCTTCGGCTGTTTCCACACACTCTAGCACCGCTGAGAGCTGGGGATACCCGACTCCCGCCACTCGCCTGGTCAGACACATCGACCCCGAGCCGATTCCCACCTTTACGAGGTCTGCGCCAGCATCCGACAATGCCACGACCCCCTCTGGGGTCACGATATTCCCTGCAATCAGAATTGACTTCGGCCATTTATCTCTTACTTTCTTTGTAAATTTGTGAAACTCCGTCATGTAACCATTTGCAACGTCAACACAAACAAATGTAGGATCTTTAATGTCAGCGCTGTCTACGAACAGTTTGCTGTCTGCGTCAAGGCCCAACGTCAAAGAAACATATTTTTCTTTCTCTGGATACATTTTTGCAAAATTAGAATAATACTCGCCACCTTTTTTGAGGCAAGTGATTATTTTGTATTCAGAAAGGGCAACCGCCATGTTGTGTGTGCCAACAGTGGACATGTTTGCTGCCATGATCGGAATCCCCGACCAATACGAACCACAATTAAAAGTGGTACCGACTTCCAACGTGACTTCTTTTCGAGACTTGACATCACTGATGTTTGGTTTAATCAGTACGTCAGAATAATCAAATTTGGGTTCATAGTTTTCTATCATGGCGTGTTATTTTAACACACGCTACCAGAACCGTCAAGATTTATTTGTGTTCTTCTATTCGTTTTATTGCATCGCGAAGAGCCAACATTTTTTGTGCTAGTTCTTTCGATGTAATCTTATCCCGAAGGTAGTCTTCATACTTTGAAAGAATGATTTTCGCTTCTCTGAATAAAATTGCATGAAGATGATCAAGGCGTTTGGGATCATTTTCTGCCATTGAATATATTTATTCAATTGATTGTGTGTCATCTCTCACAAATTTGAATACGCGGCTCATGTAAAATGATTTCCAAGCCTGTTCGTCAGTATCCCAGATACCAACTCTGTCATTTGCTAAAGGTCTAAAAAAATTAACTCGAGTCTCCCATTGACTGGTGGGCATAAAAGCAGGATTGAGCGTGCCACTTACTTTTCTGGTAGATCCATTATTTTTTATGAACCATACTGTGCACTCTCCAGAAAGACTTTCCAAGATCAATTCCTGTGCAGATAAGTGATCTGATTTAAAAACTGCGTCTTTTTTTATTACCGATACATCGAGATGGTAATCCGTAGTTGGATCAAAAATACTTATTTCTTCATTTATTTTATTTGATCTTAAAAAATTTTCATAAGATCCATATGTAAGCGTAATAAATTTTTTATACATCCTATCACTGTTTTCTAAATTTAGATAGGTGTTTTTTTGAAGATCGGAACCATCGTAATTTCCAATAATTTTTTCTGCCGATGAAGCATCGATGGCGTTTATTTCCTCATTTATTCTTGCATTAAAATTTTGAGGAGTTTCTTCCATTATATTTCCATTACAAATAACTTATTGTGGGGAGACATTCCCTTTATTTTTATGCCGGCTTGGTTCAAGGCATATGAAACTGTCATAAAGTAAATTGGATGTAAGGTTAAATAAATTTTTGCAAATGGTTCTTTTTGTTTTTCTTTGATTCGCAATATTAATTTTGATACCTCATTTGCTTCGGGTTTTTTCCCGGGCATCAAAGTAAATTGAGTATTGTTTAATTTTGAAGTCTCAACAATCATAATAATATTTATTTGCTTTTAAAAAAGAACACAATATACTTACAGAAATTTTAATTCTGTTAGAGAACTAAAGATACTTTAAAGTACCTTTATAATAATCTATAAAATAGTATCTATAGGTTCTTTAAGAACCAATTATCTAAAAGTATCATTAGATGGCTTAAAACCAGCTAAGAGATTATCTCGTAAACTTTTAGTTGGTTGAAGATGTTGTGGGACGTGTGTCGGTATATAATGACTGTTTTCTTGCATATATTGCAAAGGACTTGGTCTATTTTTGTATTTTTGTCCTACAGCCCTTATGGTGTCTTCAAGAGATAGTCCAGAACGTCTATGATTAAACATGAAATTATTTATAAATATTTTTATGGCAAAAGGTAAAATTAAAAATAAAAATAGAAAACCAACTGCCGCAAAATCATATTATTTTGTCGCACATGTAGATACAGAAGGCGAAGTTACCCCATTGCTGTTGACTGATCCAGAATACACAAAAGCAAAAGAAAGAGCTGAAAAAAATCCAGAAGATGTTCCAGAGCATTTTTTGACATTTACTCAGCAACATAAGGATACCGATTAATGTCTTGCATTCAAAAAATATTAAACTTTAATAACGAAATTCGCCTTCATCACTGGGGAACCCAATCCTATGCTGCACATAAAGCATTGGGAAAAGCCTATGAAGGAATTGATGCATTGCTCGATACGTTTGCCGAAACTTATATGGGTATAAATGGCAAACAAGAAATTAAAGACATCCCAGAACTAAAACTAAATGGACCGTTTAAGATCAGTATCGGTTCCGTTTTAGATTCATTCGAAGATTATCTGAAGAATGAATTGCCAAAAGAAATCAAACCCGATCAGACAGCACTGTTAAATATACGGGATGAGATGCTTGGTCTGGTTCAACAAACCAAGTATCTCCTAACACTAAGTTAAGGAGTTACTAAAATGAAAATCCCTGAGCTGGTTTACGAGATTCGGAACTTGGCTCGCAAAGAAGAAGATCCTGTCAAAAAGGATCTTTTTTATCAATGCGCCAAGTCTATGGAAATTTTAGGAAATATCGCCAAAGTTGCAGACTTGGCGGTGGCTGAGCACAATGCTGCTGACGCCCCGTCTTTAGAAACTGATGAGTTTATAAAATGGAATATTGATGACGTAACTCTTAAAATGCTGGAAGAGCACATCGACGCATTAGTTCATTATAAATTTATGGAAGAAAATGATCGATGGCCATATGGCAATGAAGATTTTACCAAATTTATATCGCAATACCTAAAGTCTCAAAGAGTAAATGACTCTAAAATTGAATAAATTTTAGGTGGAATTGATCTGTGACTCAAAACTGTCATGTTTGATGGCATAACTTTAAGGGCATACTTGCTAAAATAGGGACTTTTCTTGTAAGTTCCGTATTTTCTAGTTTTTTCCATCAAAAAATGCGTGTAAATATACAAATTAGCACGCTTTGCGTACAATTTTTGGTCAATTTTGAGATCAAACTCTTGAATAATTTTTAAAGCACGCTTTTCGCAGTCTCTTTCCATCGCCCGAACAAGCAAAAAAGCCCTTTTTAGGGTTTTTTTGTCATAATTTTTACCATTAAACCAATTTTCAACAATCAAACCGGCTCTATCGGACTTTGTATACACTCTCACTTTGTTTATATACTGCAAAAAGTGCGCGTATTCGTGAACCAAAGTTTGCAAAAAGTATTGATTGTTCCCGGCAATTTTTATAACACCTTCAATTTCATTAAAATAACCTTCACATCGTCCATGTCCAGTGTTGACAAATTTTCCACGGCCAATGACAAGTTTCATGCCGTATTCTGCAAGATGTTGTTTCACAAATCTTACAAACTGATGGTCGGTCTTCGCCATAAACCCTCCTCAGTCGATATTATTTAGGGAATTGCTTGACAGTCAACTATTAGGATGTATTATAGTGCAACTTCTTAAGAAAGGAAAGTTTATGGAAATTACTACAGTTGATCGTCCTACCAAGATTCAGAGAGTTTTTGATTACATGCGCAGCGGTGCAACGCTGACTGCTGGCGAGGCTCGCAAGCGCTTCCGTGTCAGCAATATGCGTGCTACCATGCACGATCTTCGTGAGGCTTTTGACCGGTTTGATATGAACTACACCGTAACCCGCGAGGTTCGCAGTGGCCGTTCACACTACCGTATTGTTCGGAATCGCGGTCGTTAAAATTTAACTAAAATTAAATTTTTAAAAGTCTCCTTTTTGGGAGACTTTTATTTTTTTGTGCTAAATAAGTTGTGAGATCTTTTTATGCCTAAAAAAGCCTGCTGTTGCAATGTTAGCCAATCTGAAAGTTTTTGCTGCAATCCAATTTTTTTCACAGATTTTATAACACTGTTTGGCGACTCAATGTCGGACCACGCAGAAGTGAGTCCATACGACTGGATTGGATTGGTTGTCCCAAGATATGGCACGGCGGCAAAAGACATCAGAAGAAGTCAAATTGCCCCCAGCAGTTGCAATTGTTGTTGTAACTGCCCACCGGGAACAATTCAATCAGAAGAAGACAATCAACAGGCATCTTTCATAGTATCAAGTGGAATCAAAGAAACTTTAGTCAATACAATAAGCAAGCTCGGTAAAAATGCAAGATGGACAACCTTGAACAAAACCAAAACTCTCGGTTTTGGATCCAGGTCCGATCAATATAATCAAGCTCCAAAAAATGCTGGTGCGTCCTATGCATTTTTTAGATCTACTTCAACTCCGCAAGTTGATCCAGATCCAACTCCAATAGATTTTGAGAGAGGTTGCGAGGGTGTACCTTGTAACTGGAATGCAATTGCCTGGTGTTCTGGCATAGTTGATGGAAGTGATGAAAGCCACCGCATATGCCAGGAGATGTGTTGCAAAGGAGATCGTTACAGTAGAGTTATGCCGGGTGGCCAAGATATTTATTTTGCTTACAAATATTCCGGATGCAATTTAATTTGGTATCCCAGAGAATTTAGTTTTGACCATGATCCTTATGTTTCTCAATGCAATGGATTTTTGACTCAACGTCCAAACTTAGATTCAAACGGGGTCCCTGTTGGAGGTTTTTATGAAAATCAAAATTCTTGTTCTCCTTGGGCTAACCAAAGACGTTATGCTGGTGCAGCATTCAACAATTCAATAGATCAATGTTATCTTGAATATTTTCCAGAACGTCAAAATAATTTAAATTATCCTTGTGCTTGTGTCCCATTCCCACACATCCATGGTGGAGTTAGAGATTCTGTTTTCAACAGAGTAAACGTAAGAATAACTACAGGTCAAATGGGTTACGTTGCTAAAATGAACCCGTTTTCGGCACCAATGCTTAGCAAAGAAGAAGCTGGATGCTGTTGGTGTGCATCTGCCGCCGATCAGGGTGGGCAATGGAATCCAGCTTTTAAGACCAACCGCAACGGCTGTTTTAAATCAACATATCCTTTTTATGATCAAAAAGGAAAACAAATTTCACAGATAATGTCATGTTCACCGGGAATAAATTGTTATTTTTTCCCCGGAGCGGATCCACAAGGTTCCTGGAGTGTTGCAAGAAATCCTTATTACACCAGATCTTGCTATGAGTGGGGTATCTCTCCATATTTGCTAAGAGTTGCAAAAACAGATCACAAGATGGCATATGAAATTTGGCGACATGGACGAAATGGAGATTATTTGCATGATTTCGGTCCATATTACCAGGGCGTAAGAGCAGATCCTCTCACAACTCAAAAAGATTTTGAAATATCCTTCAAAAAGATATCAGGTAAAAAAAGCAACTTAAAACAACAATACATAGGGTTTGTTCAATTAGAACATCATTTTGAGTGTTATAGCTATCGTTCAGATGATGCTAGCCGAACAGTTGACATGCAAGCATTGCAAAATTCTTGCATATTGCTGATCAGCCCATTTGAGCGCGGCTACGGTGGCACCTACACAGGCCAAGGTCAGTATGCGCAATGGAATCCTCACAAATACGATTCTAATTTGTGGCAAATAAGGAGAGGCGTACCACGCAGAGTTATGTATGCGGGATCAGGTGTTCCTCTGTTCCATTTTGATCTTGTTTCAATGGAAAACTATTGTAAATCTAGACCTACTCTTGTTGGTCCAGATGGAACTTCTTTCCAAGGGGAGGAGTTCTTGAAACACTATTACCGCTATTTCTTCTCAATGATTTTTTATTCAGAAGGTGGATGCGAATATGTTGGAGACATTCCTGAGCCTTTGGAATGGGACTTTACTCATTTAATAAACTCTTACTCGTATGTTCGCTTTTGGATTGAACAAATGATCGTTGCCGGAATCGTCAGAATAAAGGATCATGCAATTGATATTTCAAATGACGTAAATGAAATTATTGTTGCGGGTCGTTATGTGACAAATCCGGAAGGCGAGCAAGAGATCATAATAGCAGACAGCGTAAACGTTGAAGTTGGTGGGTTGAGTGGTTATATAGATCTAATAAACTTTTTTGGTGTTTCTGCAGGCGTACAAAACGCAACAACACCAAAAATAATAAAAGACAAATTGTTAAACACAGAAGGTCTTTATAACTACCCAGCTCCAAATTATGATCCAGAAAATGATGATGAAAACACACCATCAATTCAGATGAGAACGTTTCTTCCGCGCAAAGCACATTTACCTTCAGCTCAGCTCAGAACAGGATTGACCGCATGGGGATGTACGGGAGGAGATAATGGCGGTTCTGTTAGCGGGGCAACACATGCAGGAATTTCTTGCGCAGATTATGTCACTCTGTCTATTGATGTGCCCGATCCACTAAATGCATCTGAACCTGAAGACCCATATTCAAACTTAAATGCAATTAGAGTTATGTCTGGTTTAGGGGGAACGTTTGTTTTGGACAGCACCGGAAAACTTTCGGTGTTTGGTGGTATACCTGTGGGCGGGGATGCAGGTTGTACTGAAGAAGGAAATGTTTTTAGCATGTACCCCGGTGGAATTGCATGTATTCCATATTACTTAAATGCAGCAACTCTGTTTAGCACAAATTCAAATGGGGCGGTTATCAATCAAAATCCACTTTTTATTCCAGATGGCCGTGTAGTTGACATGACGGTAACATCTCCCAACTTTGTTTCTACTCTCGTAGAATTTGAAAGAGGTGGTAGCGGACTTTTGTGTGCTACCAGTGAAAATAATCCAGACGGTTCCGAGAACAGTTCTTATGAAGCTGGAGAAAATACTCCAGAATATCAAAGCTTTAATTGCAATGGAACTAACATAGGTCTCTCCCTATTCGGCCCTGTTTGTTTACCAAATGAACCATTTTATGTAATACCTGGTCCAGCCGGAACAAGTATTTTGGGACCAAGAGTTCGTGGCACCGTTGGTCCTAATGGAGAAATTATACAACCCCCATTGCGAGCTCCGACATTCAGAATAAAATCATGGGGATCGCGTTCCAGAGAACTTGCGTCATTTTCTTTGGCATTTGAAGATGCTCGAGATTACAACTTAGATAGAGGGTTTGATCCTTTCATCAATCCAAATAATTTAAGATATCCTGGTACTAATACTTGGTATATTTGGCAAAAGATCGCGTCCGGGTTAAATCACTTTGGTGCTTTGGATGATTATGGTGGATTGTTTATAACGCCAAATAGCAGCAATGATGATGGACAGGCAACTAAAGGCGTTCCTTTGACTTATGATGATCCGTACAATACGGAGTATCATGGCTTTGAGGCATTATTTAATTACTTCAATCATATACCAAGACCTGGATATGTAAAAAAAGAAGAATGGAATCAAGATTTTTACAATTCCGTGACATCGCAAACTTCTTTGTATCGTTCAACAGTTTGTGCATGCCCATCCAGTGATCCTAACTGCCATCCGCCACCGGCTCCTGGTGGGTTTTCTGATCCAATCACATGTCGTGGTTTTTCTGTCACCATCCCCTCAGGAGACAGTTGCATTCAACCCACGCCTCCAGTGTATGACATTACATGCTCTTTGATGGGCTCATATGTCCAGTATGGAGGGGTGTTGCAAGCAAATTTTGCAACATCGCAGCCTTTTTATACAGATTTGAATGCAGGTCATTTTAATACGATGCTGCTGACAAATGAAAATAAAATTGAGTTATATGGAAAGTATTATCGTATAGATGCCAATGGTACCAAGATTGGACCTATCGTAAGTACCACAGATGATAACGGAAATCCGATTGAATTTATACAAGGGATAACTTGTTTTGTTCCAGAAATTGTAGAAAATTTAAAAGGATCTTGGAACGTTACTTACGGTTGCCCAATTTTTTGTGGTGGTATAACGCACAGCCCGATTATTGAAGCAACATATACTCCACCTTCAGAAAATTCACAAATTAAGATCCTTAGAAGTTCTGCAGATTACAGCCTTTGTGCCACACAGGGAAACAATATTTACATCTGGGGCGATGCAAGCATGGTCCCGGGAATGTATAATGCCAATACGTATATTGCTGGAACAACTGCTTCCACGGTTTTGCAACTACCTGGTGCAGAAACAGGATCGATTGTCATTAAAAACATTGCAACTGGAATCCATGCTTTCTATGTGTATTACACAGTAACTTTCTTTGGCACATCGGCAGTATCAAATCGAGTATACAGTTATACCAGATTCGGAAAAGAAGATTATGGCACAAGTACACCTCTTTCACTGCAAGGAAAAGAAATAACAGATATTTCCGCTGGTTATGGTTTTGCTGTTGCAATCTTCAGCGAAGGACTGGAAGCCAAGAAGTGGGATTTTCAATCCTTTGCCCCCGATCATCAAAAATATCAATATAAAAACTTTAATAGCATACCTGACTATTTTAAACGTGATGCATTTTTCCACGCGATTCCAGGTGGCTGGGATTATTCAAAATGGTTGTATGGAAGTAACTGCTGCCTAACAATAACAAATCCTGATCACCCATGCTTGCAAAGCGATACGTGTGCTGCTTTGGCATATAATATTTACCAAGATCCAGAAAATAACAATAATTTTAATATTAATCTTTCTCGTAGCGGACATCCTGAATATTTTTGGATGCGTAAAGATTTTAGACGTTTGACTACACAAGCTTTAGATATCATAAAAGATCCACAAGATGATGATATAAATTGTGATGCGGGTCCCGGTGGTACTGAAGCCGCAGCCGGTTCAGTTTTAAACGTTGGTTTAAACTATGGCTTCTGTTATAAAGAAGTTGGAAATGTTTGGGGTGAAGGTAGACCCTCTGCAGGAAAACTGTCAGCCCCAACTCAAATTCCAATTACTCCACCCTGCTGGAGAGGTAATGCAAATAATTGTTTCCCAGAGCGTGAATATTATTATAGAGGAATGCCAACCAATGAGATGAGTATTTTGGCGGTTGACATTCCATTTGTTCCAACAACTGCATATCGGGCAACAAAAGATGTGTTCCAGCAAATGACGGTTCGTTACCATTCCTCTCCAGATATTGGAACAGATTTCCGATGTGCAGAACACGAAGTTTCTTCAATTTCTTATTTTAAATACTGTGAACGACATTATTATCTTGGCTACGACCCAGAAAAAGATACATGGGAAATTTATGAAAATCCTGATCTTTTGAAAAACACTGCAACAAATACAATAACGCCAGTTGAATACCTACCCGGATTTACTGGTGCAACGTTCAGTGAACCAAATACCTCTTGCGGTTGGGGTGGTGGGTACAGTGGGTGCTCCGGTTATGTAAGTTTGCAAGAATATCCGCGAGTTGGCCCAAATTACAATCGTGAAGATTGGCTATTGCATCCTGTATATATTCCATCCGATCCAACAATAGTAAATTCAATTCAAGGTAACCTGTGTTTTCAGGAAATCCTTGATCCAGACTGCGTCCCATGCACCATTAGCGGCCCGCTTGGTAGAATTGGAAACTTTATCATGTTGAAGTATGGTGGTCCAGGAACGTTTGTTTTCCGTCCTCCGTGCCGAGGTTCTTCAATTCCAAAAACAAATATTTTTACCATGTGGAACCGATTTGCATATTTCAACATAGTGCACAAAACGGATGATCCCAGCACCATTTTGAAAGGCACGTGTAGTTACATAGGTCTGACCTTGGATCCTGCCATAGATCCAGAAGCTTTACGAATTGGATTCTTGGATGTCTTGAAAAATCCAGACGATACAGAAACCACGAGACCATGGATGTTCCCCAATTCCACGAAATGGATTCCATTGTGTTGGGAATCAGAAAGCATCTTCAATAATGGTTTCTGCACCGACATTCAGGGGACGACTGAAGGTCCAATTTGTTTTGCTGGAACGGATGATCCAAATGTCACTGGTGATACTATTAAGATTTTCTGCGAAGATGGTTTGAGAAAAGGATTCTTCACGGTACCGGTTACATGTTCGTTGATAAATTGCTGTGGAGAGTCATAAATAATAAGGAACTGCAATGAAAAATTTATTTGACGCACAGTTTACATTCAACAGCTCTGGTTCAATGCATTCCAAAGAAAGCTTCAAAGTTTTTTTGGATAACAACGGTAATATTATTGACAAAGATCAAAGAGAATACGGCATATATAACAAAGTTTTAAAAGTTAATATTTCGACTCTTATTTTTATCAAGAAGCATTACGTGGGACTGGGTGATATTATAGATTTTATTACTAGGAAGCTTTATATAAAAGCTCTGCTGATCTATATTACGAATGGAAATTGCGGATGTGAAACCCGACGAATATTGTTTAACAAATGGGTCCAGATTCCTTGGTTTTCAATACATAGACGCCCACTGTATTTGGATGATGAAGAAATTTTAAACGACGTTAAAAACTATAAAAAACGGAATATCAAATTGCAATTAAAAGAAGAGTATAACAAAATGATTGGCACACCCCTACCTTCAATGAAGAGGTTTTTTATGAATAATGACCAAAACACAGAACAGCAACAACCAAAACCAGAAGCACCTAAACCAGTAAAACCAAAAGGTGGTTGTGGTTGCGGACAACGACGTTGATTGACAAATAAATAAAACGATGTATATTATCATAAGGAGAAAATATGAAATTAGGATTGTTTAAATTTAAATATGGTGAAGAAGTAATAGCAGAGTATGAAGAGGGTCCAGATTCGTATTTTGTAAAAAATACGGCATCTCTAATGCCTACGGAAAACATGCATTGGCATTTGGTTACTTGGATGCCTTATACCGATGTTAAGAACGGTATTCATCTGCCAAAGTCAGAAATTTGGTTTGTCACCAAACTGTCAGCGGACATGGAAGACTATTATTTTAAGTGGAAAGAAGCACTTAAAAATATTATTAAGCAAGATGCAAAGCCTGTTTTGAATTAAATTTTATTTACTCTAAATATTTTTAAATGTTTAGGGGCAAATACAAAAAATTAGCAGCGAACGGCGTCCCACAACTGTATATCAGTGGAGACGCCGTTCTCTTTGAAGGTAACATTTATAAAGCAGTAAAACCCACGACCAAATCTCCGTTTACCGAACCACAAAATTGGAAATATGAAGGTGTCGGTACAATTTACACCTCAGACACACCGCCCGTAGAACCTAAATTAGGACAGCTGTGGGAAAACAATGGAATCGTGTATACTTATTACTACGATTCAAATGGATTTGCCTGGGTTCAGTTCTGAATTGTTATTCGTAAAACCATCGGCACTGTTTTTGTGACTTTTAAATAAATTACTGAAGGCATATTGGTGGTTTTTAAATAAATAAACGACGCACCATCAAAACCAGGAATCCCATTTAAAAAATATGATTGACCTAAAGGAATTGAGCAGGCTTCATCTACAAATGGTTCAACAGTAGATGCATACAATGAAGCATCTGACAAATCAATTTTTAATACAGGATCTGGTAACGGTGGAGTTGCATTATATGAAACAAAATCGGTTTGGATGCCATCTATTACTAGACCCAAAGTTTCTTCATACTGTAGTTGATCAGTAAGATAATTGCTGTATACAATGATTGAAGAAATTTTTAAAAATGAAAAATAATCAATAGAAACAGATAGTGAATCGTAAGATATTGGATTAAATATATTTTCAAAACTAGAAGAAACGTGACCGGCGTACCAATCGTAGTAATAATTTTGATCTGAAATTGCTCTGCAGTATTTTTGCCTCAAATTTTGATTATCAAAAATTTGCAATGTGGTTCCATCTGAATCGACCTTCTTTAACAAACCATTCAGTGTTGCACTTTGAGAAAGAGTTGCCAAATCAGGAACACCTCTCATGTAAACACTGGCCACGACCGGTGTAAAATACAGGTTCTCATTAGTTATTCCGGCAGAGCTATTGAGATAAATGATTTGACTTTCATCATTCAAATTTATAGCCGTATCTGTTAGATATCTTCCATTATTCAATGATGACCCGGATATTTCAAGATACTCTTCATATCCATAATCATTTCCGTAAATACCAAAAAAGTTTAAATTAAATGGATCTTGTTTGTTTACTTTTGACGTAAAATATTGAGCTGTAAATCCCACAGATGCAGTAAATTGGGGTGGGCTAACAAAGCTAGTATTTTCATATACACCATTAACTAAACTTGCCGAGTATGTTACTCCAGAACAATTTAAGTATTGGTTATACAAACCCGTGGATCCGTGAAACGTGTAGATTCCAGCAAATCCATATTGATCTCCGGTATCTTCTATGTAATATGTACCGCCGGATAACGCAAAGGTTGTTCCGGCTGTTATAAGACCAAAAAAGTGTTTTAAAAACTTTAAATCTGCACTATTTGCAGAACCAGAATAATCAAAGTAAAAGGAATTTCCAGTTTTGTAAACAATTGGTGAGGATTCCAATATTCCCTTGGTAAAACAAGGATCTAAGGTTGATCCAACAAACTCCGTTATGTTAAAGTTAACAGTCTTTACTGGAGTTAAAAATGTATTGGTATTGGATCTCATTTTTATATTAAGAAGCGTAATAACTCAAAATTTGGTTTCCAGATTTTGCCATGGCATATATCAAATTTATATTTGATACGTTGAAGAAGACATTTTCTCCTGGCTCGAGCTGGTAACCGTAGCTGCTTCCCACTGTAGATGTGCCTAAATAAATCAAATCGGTGTTTGAACCAAATGCTTTGAGATTGACTCCTGCGGCACAAGTAAACCCAGTACCCAATTGAACTGGTGAGGTGGTTGTGGTAGTGAGCCCAGCAAAGGCTGAGGTGGGTCTTACCAAACCAAACACAGAAAGGGCATTGTAGATTGCGTCAAGGGTTACGCCAAGAGCCGTAATACCAGCCACGATTGCGCTATCATCAATATCAACGGTTCCGGAAACTCCAACGGTTACCGGATAAGCACCGCTATAGCCTTGAATTCGGAGACCGGGGCCTGTGCCCGTTGTGACACCTACGGTTGCGTTTACTGTTGCTTGAATCGTTGCGCCGACTATTTGAGTATAGAGTGGATTGCTAACAGTACCAATTTCTGTGCCACCACTTGTAACCAAGTTGGTGTAAGTCCACGTAGATCCGCTGGGACCATATACAGAGATACTGTCTGTGACTTTGTTTATATATCGCCCACCGGTGACCTCGACATAGCAACTTGCAGCAGTTTGAACGTAAACCGGTGCACTGGTCAGACCAGATACCACAACGTCACCACTCACGATTACCGGAGTTCCAGATGGCGTACCTTCAATTTGTATTGGCCCACAGAATCCCGAAATCGTCGCGGTAAGACCTGTGGAAAGTGTTACCGGGAATGGGTTGCTCGAAGTAACGGGCGTATATGCTCCCGTGGCGCCAAATGCCATCTTGTAGTATTGGGTATACGCAGTGTAACCCCCCGCAGTGTAGATGGGGTCTGCAAGAACCGCAAACGTTGCACCGTTGCCTGTAATAACTACGTAATCTGAACCATAATAGGGTGATGGAATTGGCATTTTTTGTCCTTAAAGTTCTATGTCTAGAATATTTATACTCTTTTATTTATTGAATACTTTTAAAAAATGTTATATAATAAGATATGTACATAGACGAATCAGCAAAAGAACAATTTTCAAATAAAGTAATTGAACGGGTAAAAAAGACACAAATGTCTTTTATGGATTCTGTTTTAGAATTGACAGAGGAAATGGGCTTGGATCCAAGTGCTTCCGGCAAACTTCTTACCAAACCCATAATTGAAAAAATTCAACAAGAAGCCAAGGAATTGCATTTACTAAAAGGTAAAATAAAAAAGCTTCCGCTTGACTTGTGAAACCCTGGATATATATTGATATAACTCATAGGCCGAGGTAGTTCCTCGGGGAAAGAAACATATGGCAAATTTTTCAGATTTTAAGAAAAAGAGTAAGAACTCAGTCGCATCACTTACCGAGCGCCTTGACAAGCTCAACTCCAAAGAGAGTTACAAGGACGAGCGTATTTGGAAGCCCGGTATCGACAAGGCAGGCAATGGCTACGCGGTAATTCGGTTCCTTCCGGAGATTGACGGTGAAGACAGCCCCTTTGTTGCTGTCTACAGTCACACCTTTAAGGGCAAGGGTGGTTGGTTTTACGAGAACTGCCCCACTACCATTGGCGAAAAGTGCCCAGTTTGCGCAGCCAACACCGAACTTTGGAACAGTGGCATCGAGGACGACAAGAACATTGCTCGTCAGCGCAAGCGTAAGCTGACTTACATTTCAAATATTCTTGTCATTGAAGATCCGGCAAATCCGGAAAACAAGGGCAAGAACTTCCTGTATCAGTACGGCACAAAGATCTTCCAAAAGATCCAAAGCCTAGCTCATCCAGAGTACCAGGATGAGGTTGCAGTTGATCCGTTCAACTTTTGGACTGGTGCAGACTTTAAGATCAAAATTCGCAACGTTGGTGGTTACGTCAACTACGACCGTAGCGAGTTTGCAACTCCTGCCCCGCTGTTTGGAGGGGACGATAAGAAGCTAGAGGAGCTTTGGAAGAAGCAGTACTCCCTCAAGGAGTTTACTGACAAGAGCCAGTTCAAGAGCTACCAGGAGCTTCAGGAGCGCCTTAAGAAGGCAACTGGCGACGATATCCGCGCTCAGTTCACCGAGTCCAAGAGCATTGAGGATGACGTGGAGGAGACTGTGGTGTCGGAAGATATAGAGGAAAAGGATCCTCTAAAGTACTTCTCCGAAATGGAGAATGATTGAAAAAAGCCCCCGCAAGGGGGCTTTTTTTATGCCCATCGAGGATATTGAGAAAATCTTTCTCTTCTTGCTTCAAAAATTAAATTTGTAGGATCCGTAGTAGCACGTTCTTCAAATTTTGAAGCGGCTTTTGGGTCTGGTAACCATCTTGGCATTATGGAACTCATGGTATCCGACAATTTTGCTTCCATATCATCCATATTGGCCTTTACAGAACGGAGTTCCTGTTCGGCATCAAATTTAACTGAAAGACCAATATTTACATTTGCAACTTCAGCTACCGCATCTTTGTCCATATCAAATGTTGTGGGGGTGATTGGAATTGATTTTGGCAATTCTACTTCAACAGAGGGAGCAAATGGAATTGATTCTGGTAGTTCTGAACTTCTTTGGGCTGATGCTGGGTCACTTTCCTTCAATTCAGAAGGAGTAATGACATCGGCAAACATTTTTGTTTCAGCTTGCACATCGATTGATAACTCTTCTTCATTCATAGATTAAGTCCATTTCCCATATGATATTTGCTGTTCATTTCCTGTTGCTTTTTTTGCTCTTGGTAATCTACCAATATTTTGACATAAATTTCTCGTTCCCACCAAATCATATTGTCGATGTCTAGCAAGTTCCAGTTAAAATTGTTTATTAAGGTAAAGTTTGTAACAAAATAATCTCTAAGATCAAAAAACTTTACCGAAAGGAAAAAAACTTAAAAAACCGCTGACCTCCTTTTCGCCATCTGCGGTTTTTAAAGTCACATACAATTCAGGTTGATGCTTCAAAAAGTCATCAAATTGCGGTAAAATATTTATTGGTAAATTGTCCAAAAGTTTAGAAATTTCATCAGAAACAAATTTATTTGTGTAAAATACTTCACCCTTTGCGGTTACCTTTTTAATTATTGATTTAAACAAATCTTCTTTTTCTAAAGAATCAAGCTTTAAAAGATCTTTTAAAGACGGTGTTTCTAATGTAAGATATGTATTTTGATTTAATTTAATAGTTGCATCTTTTATTTCATTCCTTGTTTTTATGTCAGGAATGAATACTTGAATTTTTTCCTTGTTGTAAATTAAATTTAATTGCTCATCGACGCTTTTTGAACGAATTTGCAAAAATAAGTATTCGGCATCGGCCAAACACAAGTTCATTATGTTTGTACCTTTGGAATTGCTTTTTAAAAGTTCTACCATTGCCACAAGGGCTAACTTTTTATTATTTTCTTGTAAAACAATAGAGATATTTTTTGCATCTTTTACTTTAAAAGGAGTAAATGTTACTTTCTCCTTGGAGAAAGGCAAAACAGTTTCATAAACCGGTAAAATACTTTCAATCGATTCAAATAAACTCATATAGCAGGTCCTGGTGTAAAGGTAAAGTCTCTATAAAACATCAATACTTGGTACAATGCAATCTTGTTTGGCTCCATCATGCTAAGTTCTATAGGCAAAGCCTCGATGGGGTAAACCTCATAGAATGTGTAGGTACGATTTATGTTTCCGTTGAGATCGAGCAAATCAATCTTCATTTGGACTGGGGCGACTATTTCATCATAAAAAGCCACTTGGAACGCTGTGGCGTAATCGCCATTTCTTTGTCTACCGCCAGAATAAATTGTGTTAAACCATTTATCATAAAAGTCCATGATAAAATTATCATTGGTTACGGGAAATGTTAACAAAATACCTTGAGGAAATTTTTGAGAACGAGGAATGGTTCTACCCGGACCATAGCCAGCGAGCCCATCAGCAGCCCCATCAATTGCTCTCGCACCGATGGTTGCAGCAGAAATTTTAAAATCATTTAAAGGAATTTTGGGCAATGCGGCTGGCAAATTAACAAAACTAAGATTGAAGCGGTTGCTTCGTTGCATACCACCGTGCCGTTGAAAAAATTCCTTGATCTCAATAATCGAATTGGTATTAGCCATTTAAGAACAGTTCCTTTTCTGTTATTATTTTAAAAATCATGTTGTTTTTATCACAATATTTTTTAGCTGCTTCCCATTTTGCATTATTGATTATCCAAGTAATCTTTTCTTTTTTGCTGGCATTTTCTTTTAAATATGTTTGCTTTTTTGGTTTAACTTCCACCATCCAAGTCTGCAAACCACTTTGGTTTTTAAACTGTATCAAAAAATCCGGATAATAATTGTGAATTTTTTGATCCAGCGGACTCATGTATGGTATTGAGATTTCCTCAGAAGACCATTTGAGTATGTGTGGATGATCATCGCAAAATTTACAAACATTTCGTTCCCATAGAGAACGGCAAACAATTTTAGTGGCATCCCCTATATATTTTGTTGGATTTTTGGGATTGTACACCGTTTTGTAGGCCATATAAAATATTTAGACAAATTAGCTAAATATTCAATATGGCAGTAGCATACAAATATCCTTACGGAATTGCGGAAAAAGAACAGCCTTTGTGGCTAAATTTTTATACTGCACCCTATTCGCTTGTCAACAAAGAAAGAACCCGGGCCAGTATAATTAGCCGTAATATGGCACGAATATCTTTACCATTACCCAGAGAACCAGGTTATTTGGTGGCCCATGAATTTGGTGAAAGCAATAACAATCCCGTTGGGCCGATGTTAAGCAGATCTGGTGTAGCAAATTCTGGTGGAGGTGCCCAGGGAACCTTAAATGTTCTCAAAAGAAGTTTGCAACCTGCAACATTTTATTGGGAACGCATGTTTGCAACTTCAACATATCGTCGGTTCAGCAATATTGCCGAACTCACTATGGTATCTGAAGGAAGAAAAAAGTATTTTTTTCAATATGCGTTGCTTCCAAAAAGTGCAGATGAGTCTATTCAGATTGAAAATATTGTGGGCACATTTAGGAAGTTTTCTTATCCTGCCGTGGCCACTGGATTGCCCGAAAGAACATATCCACAAAACTTATGGACGTTGCAAATGTCTGCAGGCAATGTGAGACCAAATGCCGGAGGGGGTGGCGGATCTTATGAATCTAATTTGACTGCAAATTGGTTGGGTGAACCTATGCCCTGCGTTCTTGAAACGGTAAAAGTTCAAAGAAATGATGAAACGGATCCAGTAGTTAGATTTCTTCCTAACGGCCAATCAGCTATGACGTTGCTAGGGTTGGTTTTTAGTGAATTTGAAACAGGTTCCTATGTTCCGGAAGCCAATGCAGTATGGTCAAAATCTGAAATTTCAAATTATTATTTTGGATCTAACATATGAAATTTTTTAGTAATTTACCTAAAACAAACTTCAGCAGCACTATTGGTACTTTCGAGATATCGGATTTTTTTACGTATCTTGATGTAAAAGCTTTAAATCTTGAAACCGGAACAGTTACAATTGACAGTGCAACTACTCTTGTCGAAGCGTCTGCTGCAACTTATTCAGATCCAAACGGTTTTTGGACATTTTTGGTTGCAAATAAAACCATCAATCCATTTGATTTGTTATCCACTAACGTCGATGAATTTGTTCAAGGCAATGAAAACAAATTAAATATAACACTAACTCCCGATTTAGATGGTAAAACTACCGGCATAGCTTTTCCTGTCGGAAGCATCGTTGTCCCTTACGCAGGAAATGCCGGAGCTTCATTTGTTTATGGATCGACCGGCAACTTCAATTTAAATGGGCCGTTTGCCATCGTGGAAGAATCTTCGTTCTATGACGGAAATATGGTAATTTCAGAACAATATGGTGGAAGTGATTTTATCGTCGTTGGAAATTCACCCGAAAAAGTTTTGGTTATTCAAAAAAATACAGATGGTTCTTATGCATGGGTTCAAGGTTATAATGTAGGCGGTATAACATACACGGGTGGTCTCTACGTCGGCAATAAAAAGATTGCATACGACAGAATCGTACAAATAGTTGACCCAAATGACGCCAAATCAATTAGGCGCGAGGCCACATCAAGTAAGTATTTGCCTGATGAAGAAATTTCAAAATATCCTGCAATATCCGGGGCAACCATTGGCTATACCGCTCTCGATATTGTTAAAAATGAATCTAAAGAATTGAAGTCGTATTCTCCAAATGCGCTAGGCACAGTTCGCGCTTCTTTTGTTTCGGCTAAGTATATCTGATATGGCTACACCACGTGAATCACAATTTAATCCCGCTTATTCTACAATCAAGTCGATTACTTTAAGCAATAAACCATCATTGGAAGACAATAATGATGGTGGTGATCCCAGATCTCGTTTAATTGCATTAAATATTACAAATCAAAACAGCCAATGCAGATTTGAACGACTCGAATTGGTGGAAAATGTAAACGATGTTTTACCTTTGGGGAGCATATTGGTCGCAGACAGGTCTGATATAGTTACATATATTGGATTTACACAAATAAAATATGTATTAATTGAATTTTTTGACAAAACCATATGGCTTGGTCAAATTACAAGTGTTTCATATAATAACAATGCAGCATCGGATACTGAAGAAACATTAGTTGTTATTCATTTTACAAATCTATATTACCAATTGGTGTCAAGTAATACTTTATCAACTTTATTGGGCTACAAAAAACCACAAGTTTTTCAAATTACAGATTTTGTTAATAATATAAAGAGCAGTGTTTTTAGATTAAATGGTCCAAATAAAGGGTACAATGATCCTACATTGAATTATTTTCTCTATAAACCTCTAAATCCATTTAATGATAGAGAAGAAGCGGTTTCCGATGGAATCCTAGAAATGATGAACTATGTGGCAACAGGTGCTCTTGACGATACCGGCGATCCAAACTTTTTATTTTGGACATCTTTTGATGGAACCGTAAATTTTAAATCATTCAAAAGAGATTTAACCAAAGATGCTTCTTACGCCACCATTGACCAAGATTATCGAAACATTGCGGTTTTTGATGGAGAATCGGTCATCCAAGAATTAACAGATAGAAAAAAATACAGAAAATGTTATTTTTTGTCAACCAATCCAGCTTTTCAGTGGATTTCTAAAAATTATTATTATATTAGAAAAACACCAAAATATTTGGATGTTTTATCCCCAATATTTATAGACGAAAATTTGGAGGGAGATGCATTAGATGCTGCGATTGCAGAGGCAGAAGAAATACAAACTCAAAGAAGTATAAAAAATTTGGCTTTTCATTTCCAAGATGATGGTGAAAAATATAATATTGATGTTGTAAGTACGCTTGGAAGAGGAACTACTGCACCTGCTGGTGGCGACAACATTGTTCCGGAGTATAGTTGGGGTTACTATGATGGAGAACAACCAACAAATAATAAATCAATAACTGCACTTTTAGGAAATAACTATGGCACTAACAATTCCTATCGAGCTTTATCACTCATGGGCTTGAATGGTTTAATGCCTTACTTAGATAGTCCGGACATGTGGAAAAACATGTTTAACCTAACACCCATTCACCCACATTACCCGGACGATAATAGATTAGACACGGTTAATGGAATTTCTGGTAGTGATACAAATTTGCAAAAAGTTATAGACATTCGATACAATGTCTTTATGGGTTGGTCTGGTCCTTCCGGACATACTACTTACATTGGGCTTACTTCGGATCGTATCACTCAAATAAGAGATATAGAAAAACAAAACTTTGTTATGTACTCTTTGTGTTGTATGGGTCAAAAAGAAGATTGTTTCTTCGCCCTACTACAAAAATATGAAGAAGATAATTCATACTATGGTGCAGCCGCTACCACCACCCCACCTACAGCACCTAATGGTGCCAAAATGTATCGTTATAAATGGAATAAAATAAATTTTATTAGTGGAAATTCTGGCAGCATCTGTGGTGGTTGCAGCGGAGCTTGTGCAGCCACAAATAATGGACCCACATATCCTTCACATCAGCTAGAACATTGGTGTTTGGATCCCTATATTAAATCTGGATTGACCCAAGATAATACATGGGCAATAAATTTAAATGAGCGCGGGCTGACCGGTCTCTACCTTCCACCAGGTTGGGTATCAACGACAACTGGAACATTTAAATTTAGACCTATAGGCGCTCCAGCAAATGGAAATATTTCTAGCAGCAGCGATATATATCATATTGTTCGTCTATGTCTGAATCAGGTTGATGCAAATAATAGATTAATTTATTTTTGGGCAGAAAATATTTTTGATGGAACTTGCTAAGGTTTAAACTTCTATGTCTTCAAATTCTGTAAAACAAATAGTAACTTATAGCACAAATGCCGGTCAGGAGGCATTTTATCCAGTAACAAGCAAAGACTCTTACGAGTGTGCAAATTCCAGCATTACACGTGGTATCACATTAAGTCCATCCAGTTTAGAAGATTGTTTTGCCAGATTTCCGGGAATTTCATATATTGCTAAATCCGTGGGATTTGCCCGCGGTGTTTCCAGTGATGGCAGTGGGTTTACCTATAGTGTTTGGACTGGGCCAACCGGTTGCCCACCCTCTTACAATCTTTTGACTGCAGGAGGTGTTGTTCCAGTAGATCTTTATTTTGACCAGCCAAGCAATGAATGTTCCCAAATTACATCTATTTTGGACTCGGACTGGCTTGGTTGTCTTTGGGGAACACCGAGTGCATCTTACAGCTGTTCATGTCCAGAAATAGCCGTAAAATATGAAGCTTATATTAAACTTAGATTAAATGATGCGTCTTTTTGGGCAACCCCCGTAGAAACTCCAGTAAAACGGACAGAATTTGTTGATGCATTGCAATATGGACGAAAAGTTGATGTGACCATTGCTGGTGATTTTAAAGTAAAAGTAGGCCAAGTAATAAATCTTCGTACAAATGGAATTAGTGGATTACCATATTCCAACCAACCGTCTTATTTAAATGGTCTTTATTATATTACTGGAATAAAACATGTGATTACAAATTCCGGAACACATGAAATGGCTTTGGCTTTGACTCAAATTCCAAGAGATACTGTGGGTATTTCTGGCGCCAGTGCTGGATATTATTCATGATATAAATATTTGGATGGCATTAAAAGATTTTTCCATATTATTTGAAAAAGTAACAACCACGGCATCGGTCAAAGATATAGGTATAGTAAGTGGTTTTAATGCCTATTCTCAGTACATAGAAAATGTTTGCAAAACGCAAAAAGGCGAGCTGGTAGGCGATTTAAGTATCGGATCTGATTATTACTCGTATATTTTTTCTGGACAGGCTGACCTTGGCTTGCTTCAATCGGCATTGGCGGCATACATTCAAGATGCAGTGCCAAATTTAACTAAAGTATCAGTAATTGTAAATTCTTTCACGATTGATACCATCCAGTTTACTGTCTTTTATTCTATTTCAAATGGTATAAATAATCAGTCAAGTGCATCAACATTCATTGAGGTAGAAATTTAATGACGTATAACTTACAAAATTTAAATGTTGCTTCTTTAGATTTTGATGATATCAAAAGTTCTTTAATTGATTTTTTTAAAAATCAACCAGATTTGGCTGACATAGATTTTGACAATCCAGCTAGTTCTGCAAATTTGTTGATCAATATCTTGGCTACTGTCACTGCATATAATGGAATATATGCACAGTTTGGCTATGCAAACTCATTTGCAACAACCACAACACTCTTGCCTAGCTTGCTTGGCATTGCATCCAATTCCTCAGTATTGATCGCACCCACGCAGGGAGCTTCGACAACCCGCACCATCACCGTCAGTGGTACGACGTTGGACGCATACACCACGTTTACCGGTGTTGCTTCAAATGGATCAAACGTTTACTTTTTTAATTTAGATCCAGTAAATGCCAATTCCAGCGC